>Ga0334899_1000764_pt1 | contig 36271 bp, 26 predicted proteins | sample GraSluR3_MG_FD_207219 | JGI IMG/M metagenome (GOLD analysis project Ga0334899, IMG submission 207219) | Sludge microbial communities from methane-producing bioreactor in Wageningen University, Netherlands - Granular Sludge_8_08-R3 | ecosystem: Engineered > Bioreactor > Anaerobic > Unclassified ...
GGCGTTTTCCAGGTCACGGATGAATTTTTGCTGGCGGGCGGCCAACTGCCCGTTTTCCTCTTTTGACAAGACCTGTGACCCCTCTTCCAGGATCTTGAAGGAGGGGGATGTATCATTCGTGTCGTTCTCGTTCTGCGTGGTATAGGCCTCCGTCAGCAGTTTCAGGCCGTCCTTTGCCTCTTCCAGCTTCTTCATGATGATTTCCCTGAACTCCTGTAGTTCCTCATCAGAAAACCGGGTCTTTTCACGTTTGGTTTCCATTGCAGTGGGGGTTTTATTCTCAGTGATTATTTACTTTATTGATCAGAACATAGGTCCGGATATCATCTGTGAGCTCTACAGCCGTTTTGTGGTCTTCCCGGATCAGGGGCTGAACGTGCAGCTGCCTGGCCAGGGTCTCTGAACAAATATAATCATTATTGTTCAAAACGGCCTGCGATATTTCTTCACGCGCCTCCACGATGACATCGATCTTGTCGGTCACTTCAAAGCCGCTTTCTTTCCGCAAATTCTGTATCCTGTTGATGAGTTCGCGGGCAATGCCCTCCTCCCTCAATTCCGGGCTGATGGTAATGTCCAGGGCCACCGTCAGGCTGCCTTCGTTGGCCACCAGCCAGCCGGGGATGTCTTCCGAGATGATCTCCACGTCGCTGAGCAGGATCTCCACTTCCTGTCCGTCGACCGGCAGGAGCTTCCTTCCTTCGGCCTCCAGGGAGGCAATATCGTCGGATGAGAAAGCACCGATGGCCGCGGCAATCTGCTTCATGAGCCTGCCGTAACGCGGTCCCAGGGCCTTGAAATTGGGCTTGATGCTTTTGACCAGTACCCCTGCAGTATCGTCCAGGTACTCCATTTCCTTGACGTTCACCTCGGAGAGGATCAGTTGTTCCACGCCCTGCAATCGTTCGCGGAATGCCTCGTTGAGCACCGGCACCATGATTTTCTGCAGGGGCTGTCTGACCCGAATGTTGACCTTCTTGCGGAGGGCCAGGACCATGGACGAAATCTTCTGGGCCAGCTGCATCCTCTCTTCAAGCCGGGTGTCGATCCAGGATTCATCATATTCAGGAAAGTCGGTCAGGTGTACCGAAATGGCCGGGTTGCGGCCGCTGACACCGTTCAGGTCGGTATAGAGCCTCTCGCTGAAGAAGGGAGCGATCGGTGCGGAGAGCATGGACAGGGTCTCCAGGCAGCGATAGAGGGTCTGGTAGGCCGAGATCTTGTCTTCGCTGTAGTCGCCCTTCCAGAAACGGCGCCGGCAGAGGCGCACATACCAGTTGCTCAGGTGTTCGTCCACAAACTCCTGGATCAGCCTGCCGGCCCGGGTGGGCTCAAAATCCCCGTAACACGCATCCACCTTTTTGATCAGGGTGTTGAGCTCCGACAGGATCCAGCGGTCGATTTCCGGGCGCCTGGCCAGCGGGACTTCTTCCTCGCTGTAACGGAAGTTGTCGATATTGGCATACAGGGCGAAGAAAGCATAGGTGTTGTACAGGGTGCCGAAAAATTTGCGCTGGACTTCGGCCACCCCGTCGATGTCGAATTTGAGGTTGTCCCAGGGCTGGGCGTTGGTGATCATGTACCAGCGGGTGGCGTCCGGTCCGTACTTCTCTATCGTTTCAAACGGGTCCACGGCGTTGCCCAGGCGCTTGGACATCTTGTTGCCGGCCTTGTCCAGCACCAGGCCGTTGGATACCACGGTCCTGAAAGACACCGAATCGAACAGCATGGAAGCAATGGCGTGCAGGGTGAAAAACCACCCTCGGGTCTGGTCCACGCCTTCCGCGATGAAGTCGGCCGGGAAGTTGGCCTGAAACAAGTCCTGGTTCTCAAAGGGGTAGTGGAACTGGGCATAGGGCATGGCCCCGCTGTCAAACCACACGTCGATCAGGTCGGTTTCCCTCTTCATGGGCTTGCCTGTGGGGGAGACCAGGATGACTTCATCGACATGGGGGCGGTGCATGTCAAAGACCTTGTAGTTATCTTCCGACATGTCAGACGGGTCAAAGTCCTCCAGGGGGTTTTCCTTCATCAGGCCAGCCGCAACGGCCTTTCCGGCCTCTTCTTTAAGCTGGGCCAGGGAGCCGATGCAGAGGCGTTCCTGCTGGTCTTCGGTCGACCAGATGGGCAGGGGCACGCCCCAATAGCGGGAGCGGCTCAGGTTCCAGTCCTGCAGGTTCTCGAGCCAGTTGCCGAAGCGGCCCGTGCCGGTGCTCTCCGGTTTCCATTGTATGGTGGCGTTCAGTTCAATCATCCGTTCTTTCACCGCAGTGGTCCGGATAAACCAGCTGTCCAGGGGGTAGTACAGGATGGGCTTGTCGGTGCGCCAGCAGTGGGGGTAGGAGTGCTCGTACCTTTCTGCCTTGAAGGCCCGGTTCCCGTTTTTGAGTTTGATGATCAGGTCCACATCGGTGGGGCGCTCCTCCCGGGGGCCATCTTCGGGGATGTAATCAGGCTTGACGTAACGTCCGGCGAACTCACCCATCTGCTCAATGAACCGTCCCTGGCGGTTGACCATGGTCAGTGCCCCCAGCCCGTATTGCTTGCCGACCCTGAAGTCGTCCGCCCCGAAGCTTGGCGCGATATGCACGATGCCGGTTCCCTCCTCGGTGGTGACGAAGTCGCCCAGCACCACCCGGAAGGGGTCGCCCTCTTCAGGCTGTGCATAGGGGAGCAGCTGCTCAAAGCGCATGTTTTCCATGACGGCCCCCTTGAAGCTGCTGAGCTCCCGGTAAGGGATCTGCTTGTCGCCCGGGTGGTAGTCTTCCAGGGCCATTCCGGCAAGTTTGGGGTTGAAAAAGCTGCCGAGCAGGTCACGGGCAAGCACCACGTCGACCGGGGAGAAGGTGTATGGATTGAAGGTGCGGACCTTTACATAGTCGATGTCCGGTCCGACGGCCAGCCCCGTATTGCTGGGAAGGGTCCAGGGGGTGGTGGTCCAGGCCAGCAGGAACACTTCTTCGGATCCGTCCCCGAAAAGGAACTCCGACCGCTCGTTGCGGACCACCTTGAACTGGGCGGTGACGCTGTTGTCTTTTACGTTGCGGTAGCAGCCGGGCTGGTTCAGCTCATGGGTGCTCAGGCCGGTCCCCGCAGCCGGGGAATAAGGCTGGATGGAATACCCCTTGTAGAGCAGGCCTTTCTCAAACAGTTTCGACAGCAGGTGCCATACCGTTTCGATGTATTTGTTGTCGAAAGTGATGTAAGGACTGTCCAGGTCCACCCAATATCCCATTTTGACGGTCAGGTCGTCCCAGGTGTCCTTGAACTTCATGACATCCTTGCGACAGGCATCATTGTATTCCCGGATGGAAATTTTTTCCCCTATGTCTTCCTTGGTGATGCCCAGCATTTTCTCCACCCCGATTTCCACGGGCAGCCCATGCGTGTCCCAGCCCGCCTTGCGGTTTACCAAATACCCTTTCTGGGTGCGGTAACGGCAGAAGATGTCCTTGATGGCGCGGGCCATGACATGGTGAATGCCCGGCAGGCCATTTGCTGAAGGAGGCCCTTCGTAAAACACCCAGGGGGTATGGCCCTGGCGGTTTTCAATGCTCTTTTCAAACACCCGGTTCTCTTCCCAGAAGGTTTTGACTTCCTTGCCTATCAGGGAAAGGTCGAGTTTTTTGTATTCCTTGTATTCAGGCATCCGTTTAAATAATTGCTGGCGTCCGGGCCGCCCCTGTTCCCATCATGCCGTGGAGGCATTTGGATTTCAGGGCGGTAAATGCATAAGAAAGCCGCAAAAGTATAAAAAATTCAGGATATATGCCCGGGTACCGCGTGGAAAAATTATGCGGCAGGCCGTCGTCGGTGGGAGAGGGTGCGGAAAAATACACCCGGCACCCCATTGTCCCTGGAACTGTATCAGTGGATTCCCTTAGTGCGGGATGATCCGGAAAAACAGCCCGGGCACCTCGGTAAGGACATAGATGTGGCCGTCGGGCCCCATGCGGATGTCCCGGAAGCGGGCAAAGCCTTCCAGCAGCCTTTCGGTATGGGTGACCTGCTGGTTTTCGATGACCACGCGTTGGATGTGCTGGCCCGCAAGGGCCCCCACCAGCATATTGTGTTGCCATTCGGGATAGCGGTCACCCTCCACGAATGCCAGTCCGCAGGGTGCGATGGATGGTGTCCAGTGCAGCACGGGGTCTTCCATGCCTGCCAGGGTCGTGTCGGGGGAGATCATGGTCCCGTCGTAATTGATGCCATGGGTAACCCTGGGCCAGCCATAGTTTTTGCCCGGCATGATGCGGTTGATCTCGTCACCGCCCTGTGCGCCGTGTTCGTGGGCCCAAAGCTCCCGGGTGACCGGATGCAGGGCCATCCCCTGTATGTTTCGGTGGCCATACGACCAGATTTCCGGCATGGCGCCGGGGGTGTCCACGAAGGGGTTGTCGGCCGGGATCCTGCCGTCTTCATGCAGGCGCATCACGGTGCCATTGTGGTTGGAGAGCCGCTGGGCGTTATCCTGTTCGCCCCGGTCCCCGATGGTGAAGAACAGATAGCCCTCGTCATCGAACACGATGCGGGTCCCGAAATGATGGGGCCGGCTGGTGTGGGGCTGCCCGTGAAACAGCACTTCCACGTCTGTGAATTGCATCCCGTCCAGCCGGCCGCGGGCGATGGCCGTGTTTCCACCCCCGTTGCTCCGGGCGGCATAGGCCAGGTAGATCCAGCCATTCTCCTCATGGCCGGGGTGCAACACCACATCGAGCAGTCCGCCCTGCCCGTGTGCCCAGATATCGGGGATGCCGTTGATGGGTTCGGGCAGCAGGGTGCCGTTTTCAAACACGCGCAGCCTGCCGGGGCGCTCCGCGATCAGAATGCGGCCATCCGGCAGGAAGGCCATTCCCCAGGGGTTTTCCAGACCCGTGGCCAGGGTGTCGATTGAAAAGGCCAGGGATTCCGACTCGATCTGTTCGCCGGCGGGGGGCTCGCTTTTTCCGTTGCATGCCATCATCAGGGGCAGAATCAATAGCGCAAATAGCTTGTTCATGGGTCTTTGTGTTTTTGGGGATCAGTGACGCCCCCGGTAATTCATGTCTTCTTCCCGGTCCGTCCCGGAGTGAACGGACCGCAGTCAACCATAAAGATACGAAAACTATCCGGGATGATGCAAAACCACGGAGTGATCCGTTCCTGTGAGCGGTTCGGGCCGTATCGCCGCTTGCATGGGAGCAAAGAGGGCGTCGCCCGCCTGGGCTGCCCGCAGACGGGAAAGCGACTGCCGGAGATTCCTGGATCCCGCACGGGTTTTAAAATTGGCTAATTTCTGTTACATTTGACGTGTCTCAGACCGGATGTCCATTGCCTTCCGGATGTCCGGGCTGGCCTACAAAGCCTGGTGGTCGTGCAAAGAAAAGTATTGATATTTTTATGGGCAGTTACCCTGACCGGGCACTTCAGCCTTGCGCAGTTGTCGCAGCCGGGGCAGCCCCGCGGACTCGACCCCGTGCTCCGGGAGCTTCCCTTTGCCTGGGAGGAGATGCCGCGGGTTGACCCGGAGGTCTTGCGGGCCGAAGACGAATTGTTTGACGGGCATCCGGCCATCCCCTGGCGGTTTGGCTCGGTCATCACGGTGGACTTTGCCCCGGGACGTTCCGGGACCTGGCACGTGCTGGAGGGCGGGCAGCGCTTGTGGCGGCTGGGCATCCGTTCGCCCGGAGCCCTCAGCCTCAACCTGGTGTTCGACCGCTACCGGCTTCCTCCCGGCGCGGAACTCCATGTATACTCTCCCGATGGCTCCCAGGTTTTGGGAGCCTTTACCCATCATAACAACCAGGCAGACGGGTATTTCGCCACCACCCTGATCTATGGGGATGCGCTGATCCTGGAATATATGGAACCTTCCATGGTGCCGTTTCCGGGCGAATTGCGGCTGGAGTCGGTAACGCACGGGTACCGGGATACAGGGGGTTATTCAAAAATTTTCGGACGCTCGGGGGCCTGCAACATCAATGTGGCCTGTTCCGAAGCCGACGGCTGGGAAGGTCCCGTCGATGCCACCGTCAGGCTGTTGGTCGGGGGCAATAGCTTGTGTACCGGAACCCTGATCAACAATGTGGCCAGTGACAGCCGTCCCTTCCTGCTGACGGCCAATCATTGCTTTGCCAACCCCGGCACCCTGGTCGCCTGGTTCAACTACCAGAGTGCAACCTGTGAAAACCCGGAGGAACCCCCTCTTTACGATGTGATGAGCGGGGCCGTATCCAGGGCCCGTTCCACACAGACAGACATGTGGCTGGTGGAGCTGAACCAGCGCATACCCAATGACTTCAACCCCCATTATGCCGGCTGGAACCGCGTCCTGGCACCCCGGCTGGACGAGACCGTCGCGGGGGTCCACCACCCCCGGGGCGACATCAAGAAATTCAGCTATTCCCTGAACGGCGCCGATGAGGCAGCCTATCTGGGTGCCCCGGGTTCCGGAACGAATTACTGGCGGGTTACCTGGAGCGGGGGCACCACCACCGAACCCGGCTCCTCCGGGTCGGCTTTGTTCGACTCCGAAGGGCGGATTATAGGGCAGCTTTTCGGGGGGTATGCGGCCTGCGGCAACACCCTGCCCGACTGGTACGGCCAGTTCGGGGTGAGTTGGACAGGAGGGGGGGAGCCACACAACTCCCTGTCCCACTGGCTCGATCCGGAAGGGACAGAGCCGGAGGCCATCGGCGGATACCGGCCATTCTTTACGGTGACGGTGGACCGGGAAGGGCTTGGGGTGGTCGAACCGCCCCCGGGTCTCTATAACATCGCCCCGGGAGAGACCTTCTCGCTGTCTGCGAGGGGAGGCGCCCGGTGGCGCTTTACCCACTGGGATATGGATGGTTTGCCGGTGTATGATCCGGAATTGTCCTTCGCGGTGGAAGGGGATATGCGGGTGACGGCCGCGTTTGAGTTCAGCCGGACCAGCCAGTTTGAAAACCCCGGTCCGGAAGAAACTTACCGGTTAAATGTCAGAGGGGGGGCTGCCTTCCTGGATGTCATGGTAGAGGGCGCCGAAGGCATTGTTTTGGTGGAACTATACACGGCCGGCGGGCAAATCCTCAGGGTGCGGGAAGCGGAGGCCGGCGGACCGGCCCCCGTGGCCACCCGATTTGATGTCTCCGGACTGGGTGCCGGGATCTATCTTGTCCGCGTGACCGGACCTGCGGGTTCCGTGACGGAAAAGATCCACCTCTCCGGGGCTACCCGGCCCTGAGGGCGTCCACCGGATTGGTGTGCGCCGCCTTCCAGGTCTGGCCCGAAATGGTTCCTGCAGCGATCAGCAGGGTAAGCAGGCCCGCCATGGCGAAGAACCACCATGACAGGCCGATCCGGTAAGGATACCCGTCAAGCCAGCGCTCCATGGCCATCCACACCAGGGGCCAGGCGATCAGGTTGGCCAAAACGACCCAGCGGCCGATATCCCGGAACAGCACCATGATGATCTGCATGCCTGAAGCGCCGTGGATCTTGCGCAGGCCGATCTCCTTTTTGCGGGACATCACGATATAGGACGACAGGCCCAGCAGGCCGAGTATGGCAATGAACACTGCCAGGAGGGAGGCAAAGTTCAGGATCTTGTTGCTCTGTTCCTCTTGCCTGTAGAAGCTTTCAAAGCGCTGGCTGAGGTACCACTCTTCAAAACGGAAGTTGGGGTCGAATCGCTGGAACACCTTGCGGATGTGGTCTGTGGCATCCGCCCTTTCGCCTTCCGATATTTTGACCGCGATGTTGTAAAATGGATTCTGGTAGGCCGTGAGGATCAAGGGTTGTATTTCATTTTTCAGGCTGGTGAAATGGAAGTCTTTCATCACCCCGACCACCTTTCCGGGGCGGTGGAACATGACCACATCCGTTCCCACCGGCTCGGCCATTCCCAGGATGCTGGCTGCGGTTTCGTTGATGATGAAATTACTCCGGTCGGATGCGAGGGCAAAGTCGATCCACCTTCCGTCAACGAGTTCGATCCCGTAGGTTTCCTGGAACCCTTCCCGGATGCGGATCTCCGTGATGGAGATGCTTTCGTTTTCGGGGCTTTCGGCCAGGCGCAGGGTTTGTCCGCTGCCGCCAAGCCCTGGTGCCGACTGTGCCCGTGTCACCGAAAGGATTCCGGGATGCTGCCTCAGCTCGGCCTCAATGGCATCGAACCCGGTAATCAGGGAGTTGGTGAGCCCGGTAAACACCAGGACGTTTTCCGAGTCGAATCCCAGGTCGGCTGTTTTCATGTAGTGCACCTGCCTGTTGAACACGGTGATGGAGACAATCAGGATGACAGATATGACAAACTGCGTGACTACCAATATGATACGCATCAGGGGGTTGCGGTGACCACCACGGAATTTGCCGCGCATGATCTCCGCCGGCTGGTAGCGTGAGAACACCATGGCAGGGTAAAGACCGCTAATAAGTCCGATGAGCAGGGCGAATACCAGCAGGCGGGCAAAGACCCACAGGCTGTCTGTGGTGGTCAGGGCCAGTTCACGGTCCAGGAGCCCGGAAAAAGGCGTGATCAGCAGCTCCACCAGGACCATGGCCAGCAGGAAGGACAGGAGGCTGACCAGCACCGATTCTCCGAGAAACTGTCCGGCAATATCCCGCCTGCCGGCCCCGGCCACCTTGCGGATGCTGGCCTCAACGGCCCGTTTCTCGGTGCGGGCCGTGACCAGGTTGATGAAGTTGATCACGGCGATGACAATAATGAACACGGCCACCAGGGAAAACACAAAGATCAGTTCGGGACGCCCGTGCGGTCCCATGTCAAAACGCAAGGGCTCCCCGAAGTGAATGTCGTGGAGTGGCTGAAGGCTGTGGGCAATGTGCCTCCCGTCTCTCATGATCCCGGCGACGACGCTTTCCGACAGGCGTGTGATGCTTTCCAGGTCTGGTTGGTCACCCTGTACCTTCAGGTAAATAAACACGTCGTTGGAAAATGTCCTGAGCCATACAGGGGTGTAGGCTTCGAACGCCATCAGGGCATCGAACTGCAAGTGGGTGTTGCCGGGCATGGGCTCGAGAATGCATCCGACGATGACATTGGTATATTCACTGGTGTAGCGGCCCTGCTCCTCATCGAAGGTCATCCTGGATATCTTCAGGGCCCTGCCCAGGGGGTCCTCCTTCCCGAACAGCCGCCCGGCCATTTCCGTGCTCAGTACGATGCGGGTCGGATCTGCCAGTGCTTGTCGCAGGTCGCCCCGGGCGGGCCGGAATGAAAACAGGTCCGCAAAGGATTCGTCCACCATCAGGGTCGCCACATTCTCGAACACCTGCTCCCCGGACCGCACATAATTGTTGTCGTTTTTAATGCGGCAGGCCATGGCCACGTGGGGAGATTGTTCTTCGAGCTGTTCCGCCACCTGGGGGAAAGTCCGGGGCATGATGTAGTTATTCTGTCCGGGAAAGTGTGAAACGATGCGGTAGATGCGCTCACTCCCTTCGTGGAAGCGGTCAAAACTCGTTTCATACGAAATGTAGATGAAGAGCAGGATGGAGGCCGTCATGCCGACCGACAGGCCGAATACGTTGATCAGGCTGGTCCATTTCTGCCGGATGATGTTTCTCCAGGCGATTTTCAGGTAGTTGCGAAACATGGTGGGTTGTTTTGGGTTCGTAGTGCAACCCGCTTGCCAAACAAAACAAATATCTGTTAACCAGGTGGTTGCAATAAGCGAGGGTGGCGAAATAAAAAAATATGTATAAAAAATGTACATTTTAGTGTATAATAATAAAACATTTTTTATATTTGCAGCAAGTGTCGTTTTTTGTTTCCATGTGGCAAAGCAACGCAGGGAACCACAGGATTCCGGCCCGGTTGCACGGGAGGCCCTGTGCGTTCCCTGCCGTTCTTTGCGGGAGCTTGAAATGATCGCTTAGGAGCGGCAGGGCCGGATCAATTTGGCTGGTTTTCAGGGCATGGGCAAAAAGGGAAACATACTGATTGTGGACGACAACCGGCATATCCTGGAGTCGCTTTCATTGCTGCTGAAACATGACTTTAACCGGGTGTTCGTGTTGGATGATCCCGGGGGGCTTGTCGAACTGCTCAGCGTTGGGGAGGTCGACCTGGTACTGCTCGACATGAATTATTCAGCCGGGGCAAGGGACGGCCGGGAGGGCCTGTACTGGCTTCAGCAGATCCGTAAATACGAGGAGGAGGTTCCCGTGGTTCTCATGACGGCCTATGGAGGGGTGGAGCTGGCCGTGCAGGGGATGAAGGAAGGGGCGGCGGATTTCGTGCTGAAACCCTGGAACCCGGACAAGCTCATCGCCAACATCAAAACACATCTGAGCCTTCGGGAATCGCGGAAAAAACTAAACCGCTACCAGTCCATCCTCCGGTCCGAAAGGGAGGGTCTGGTGCCCGGGAAATCTTTCCATAGCTGCAGCTCTGCCCCCATGCGTCGCCTCTATGAGGCCATTTCAAAAATCGCCCCCACCGATGCAAACATCCTGATCACGGGAGAAAATGGCACGGGCAAAGAAATTATTGCCAGGCAAATACATAATTTGTCGGCCCGGAGCGGGGAGCTCATGGTGGCGGTCGACCTGGGTGCGCTGCCCCACGCCCTGTTTGAAAGCGAATTGTTTGGGCACAAGAAAGGGAGTTTTACTGATGCATTGGAAGACCGCACGGGCCGGTTTGAACTGGCCTCGGGCGGCACCCTTTTTTTGGATGAGATTGGAAACATCCCGCCCCTGTTGCAGGTAAAACTGCTGTCCGTTCTCGAACGGCGGGAGGTCCACCCAATAGGGGCTGCTAAGCCCGTGCCTGTGGACATCAGACTCATTGCCGCAACAAACGCCCGGCTGCAGGACATGGTTGCCCGGCAGGAGTTTCGTGAAGACCTCTATTACAGGGTCAATACGATCAACCTGCACCTGCCGGCCCTGAGGGAGCGTCCTGAAGACATCCCCGGGTTTTGCACGTTTTTCCTCGGGGAGTTTTCGAGGAAATACAGGAGGCCAGGACTGAAACTCTCGCCCCCAGCCCTGCAGAAACTCAAGGCTTATCCATGGCCGGGGAACGTCCGGGAGTTGAAACATGCCCTGGAGCGTGCGGTCATCCTCAGTGAGGGCAATACCCTGCGTCCCGGAGATTTTGTTTTTCATGCGGCCATCCCGGCAGATGGCCATGACCATGTGCTGAACCTCAAAGAGGTGGAACGGCGCGCATTGCTGAGGGCCCTGGATGTTCACAACGGGAATGTCTCCCGTTCGGCTGAGGCTTTGGGCATTACCCGGGCCACCTTGTATGCAAAAATGGAAAAATACCGGATTTAACAACCCAACCCATGATCCCCAACCGGTTTACATTATTGGTTTTCGGGCGGCTGGTTCTGATTTCCTTAACCATGGCCCTGCTGCTGCTGGCCCTGGATCGTCCCGGGCTGCCCTTTACCAGCCTGTTCCTTCTGGGATTGTTTTTCTGGCAATTCCTGGGATTGCTGTGCTTCCTGACCCGCACGAATGAGGTGCTGGCTGGCTTTTTTTCGGGGATTCGCAGCATGGATGCCACCCGGGGTGTCGATCTTTCCTACCTGCAGATGAATTTCGGAAACCTGGGCGACTCCATGGAGAAGGCCTTTGAGCAGATGAAAACCCTCCGTGCGGAGAAAGAGAAACAAGCCCTGCTCAATCAATGCGTCATCGACCGGATCGCCACCGGTATCCTGGTCGCAGACCAGGATGGGGGCGTGGTTTTTCACAATGCGGCAGCGGCCCGGCTCCTCGGGGTGGAAGGGTTCACACGGCTGGACCACCTGAAGGGCCGTAACCGGTCTTTCCGGGAAAAGCTGGGGACCCTTGTTGCGGGCAAACCGCTGGTAGTCCGCATGGACCAGGAGGGCCGGGAACTGCCCGTCAGCCTCCTGAAAAAAGACATCACCGTCGGACAACAACCCATGGAGGTGATCACCATGCAGCCCATCCGGGCGGAATTGGACCAGGGTGAGGTGGCATCATGGCAGAAACTGATCCGGGTACTGACCCACGAAATGATGAACAATATGACGCCGCTGGTGACCCTCTCCCGGAACATTGAAAAATGCCTGGAGAAAACCGGGGAGGTCGCGGGAACGAAGGACTCCCCGGTTCAGGATGCGGTGGTGTCCGCCCGCATGATAGGGGAACGCAGCCAGGGGTTGATGAATTTTGTCAACAATTACCGGAGCCTGACCCTGCTGCCGGCCGCCACATGCCGCCCCACCCCGCTTAAGCCATTTCTCGAAAAGATGCTGGCCCTTTTTACGGAGGAGTTCCAAAAGGGACCTGTCCGCAAGGTGCTTTCCGTGGTGCCGGAGGACCTTCAGGTGGCCCTGGATGAGCAGTTGTTGTCCCAGGCCCTGATCAACCTGATAAAAAACGCCCTGGAGGCACTCCCTGGCGACAGTGCTCCCGAGATCTCGCTGAAAGCCTTCGTGGAAAACGGCCAGGCAGTCATCCGGCTGGCAGACAACGGGGTGGGCATTCCGCCGGAGAACCTGGATGCGGTCTTCGTGCCGTTTTTTACGACCAAGGAGCATGGATCGGGGGTGGGCCTGAGCCTGTGTAAGCAGATCATGAGCCAGCACCAGGGGTCGCTTGAATTGCGGTCGGAGTCCGGAAAGGGCACGGAGGTCTCGCTGTGGTTTTGATGCCGGTTGTTGGCTTTTGGAGAAGAAATAAACAAACAGCATATCATCACGGCCCGCAGGGCCCTTAATACATCAAATCCTTATGCCGGTTCCTGAATTGATATTCATCCTGGCTGATGCCGCCCGTGAAGAGAACATCGGGGCGGCTGCCCGTGCCATGAAAACCATGAACATCTCCCACATGCGATTGGTCCGCCCCCTTTGTAATCACCTGGGAGAGCGCGCAAGGGCCACGGCCCATGCCTCGAACGACATCCTGGAAGATGCCCTTGTGTTCCCCGACCTGGAGGCCGCCATGGCCGACTTGTCCCTGCTGATCGGCTCGGCCGCCAAGCGGCGGACGGTCGGAGAGGATGTGCACCGGGTGGCCGACCTGCCGGAGATCATCCGATCCAAAGGGGATAAGGTGAGCCGGGTGGGCATCGTGTTCGGGGGGGAAGAGTCCGGATTGAGCAACCGCCAGCTGCTGTTGTGTGATATGCTGTCGACCATTCCCATGGCCCGCAAATACCCCAGCCTGAACCTCGGGCAGGCGGTGATGGTCTACGCCACCTACCTTTCGGAGCTGACCCTGGATTACAAGCGCAAGTCCAAACCCCTGCCGGTATCGGATGAATTGCCCGTGGTGCGGGGCAAGGCCCTGCAGGTCCTGTCCGATGTAGGACTTCCGCCGGAAGGCATCGTGCACCGCCGCATCATGGAACGGCTCATGCTGTTGGGAAAGGACGACATCAACCTGTTTCACTCCTTTTGCAAACACTACCTGAAAAAGTACCACAACAGGATCAAATAACCATGTTCAGACCGAATGTTAACATCCTGGGAAGTCCCGTACGGATGCCCTGAGGCCGGCGTGACACAATGTATCGCTTATTGGTCAGATTCCGTCCGGACAGGGAGAAAGTGGCACCCGTTCCGGGAATCTCCCAGGCCAGGTTGGCATGAACAAGGGTATATGGGGCCATCTTGCCGCTGCGTCCGTTGGCGGATGCTGTGATGGTGTTATGGATGTCGGTGAACTGGGCACCGGTGTGGTTGGCAGACAGACTGGCGGAGAGGCCGACACGGTGTCTGAAGGACAGGGTGGAAAAGATGAGCCATTCGGGGGCATATGGGGTCTTGTTGCCTTTGATGTTGACCGTCTGGGCGCCGGTGCCCTGAAACCTGTCGCTGTTGAAACGGGAGTCCACCCAGGTCAGAGAGCCATCCCATTCCAGGGTATAGTCATCACTGCCCCACCAGCTGCTGATATCGGCTGTCAACGCAGCCTCCAGCCCACGGTGAATGGTACTCCCACCATTGACCAGTCCTGAACCCGTGCCCGCTCCTCCGGCCGATTCGGCAACCGGAATGACCTGGTTGGAAAAATCCATCAGGAATCCGGTCAGTTCCCAGGATACACCGGAAGCTGTTTTGCTGCGCAGGCCCAGCTCATGGCTCCAGCTCTTTTCTGCGTCAAGGTGGTATACGTACCCTCCATTGGATACGGCATCCTTTACCCGGGGCGGGGCAAATCCCCTGTGGACACCCCCGAACAAGGTCGTGGACCGGCCCAGGCCCAGGTTGAACCCTGCCCCGGGGATCAGCGCCCTCAGGGACGATCCGGCGACGAGCAGGGTGTCGCGTGTGTGCAGCTTTCCGTCGATCATGAAACGGCCCCTGCGGATGTCCCTTTCATACCGGAAGTTCTCCATCCTGAATCCTGCTGTAAATGAAAGACGGTACGACAAATCTATCCGGTTGTGGATGAAGGCACTGCCGCCCAGCCCGGTACGGATCTCATCGTCCTGCAGGGTTCCGCTGGAGGCATTTCCCAGTTGTCCGTTCACCCTTTGTTCATAGGCGCGTTCGTGAAGGATCCGTCCTCCCGCAGTCAGTTCATTTCTGTATGAACCGAGCATCCATGGGGTGGCAAGCCTGCTTTCAAAGCCTGCTACCTCGAACTGCCTGTTGCGGTTGCCCGTTGAATTCCGCATATGGATGGCACCTCCATCCACCGTTTCATCTCCCCATGTCACCCCGGTGTAATTGGATGGCCTCGGGGCGGGTCTTCCTTCTGCGTCAAAGGAGTTGTATGAGAAATCCTGCCGCTGCCAGTTCCGCGTGGTGGTATAGCCATAGGCGGTATTTGTAAGCCGCATGTGTTTGCCCAGAAAGGTGTGGTGTCTGACTGACAAGCTGTAACGCCGGATGTGAAGCAAGTCATCGGGGGCGATTCTTTTGAAATCGTAGGCACCGCCTGCATCGTACATTGCCTGGGTCAAACCCACATAGGTGGCGTTGGAGGATTCATCGTACACACCCATTTTAACATCCAGACTTGATTGCGTGCCGAGGCGGGTGCGAATGCGGCCCGTCAGGTCGTTGATCATATAGGTGGTGCTGCCGATGCTGTCGGCCTGCTTGCGCAGGTAGTTTACCTGGTAGCCTGTGTTCTCATAGGTGTTGCCAAAAGAAACAAGCCCTGTAAAAAAACCTCCTTCTGCACCGCGCAGGCTGATTGCGCCGGCGGGTTCGAGTGGCGGGTCGGAAGTGATATAGTTGATGACCCCTCCAATGGTCTGGGGGCCATACAGAATGGATCCGCTGCCCTTCAGGATTTCCACAGCCGACATGCGGTCCATGGCCGGGGTATAGTACATTTCGGGTTCGCCATAGGGTGCAAGGGATACCGGGATCCCGTCCTCCAGGATCAGCACGGACCTGCTGCGATCGGGATCCAGGCCCCGGATGCCTATGTTTGCCCGCAGCCCGACCCCTTCCTCATCCACCACGTGGACCCCTGGTGATCTCCGGAATACCTCGTTTCCACTAAGAGGGTTCATTAGGGATATCTTCTCCGGGCCGATATAACTTGCCGCCCCGGGAACCCTTTCGAAGATGCCGCGCCTTTCGGCAATGATATTCACCTGGTCCATATGGTACACCCTGGCATGCAGGGTGATGGCAAGGTGCACGTCCCCCTCCCGGGGGACGCGCACCTCCTGGCGGTGGTCTTCATGGCCGACCATGCTGGCCCCCAGAATGTAGAGACCGGCCGGTATCCCATCCAGCATAAAAGTGCCGTCATCATTCGTGGACGTACCATGCCGCGTGCCCACCAGGCCAAGATGGACATGGGGAAGGGGGTTGAGGTTCTTGTCGGTGACGATGCCCGAAAGCCGGGCTCCGGGTTCATTAAAGGACTCGTCCGCCAATGCAGCCGCATTCAGAAACAATGCCAGGAACAGGAGGGTTATGGTTGTTTTCATTGTCTTGATCTCATTCAATGATGGTTTTTTTTATAGAAAGCTCGTGGCAAAATTAATCCTGCCGGGGGGGTCCGGCAATCCCCAGTTTTAGTGATTTAGGTGTTGGAATGCCACAATTTCAGCCGGGCGGGCGCTCAGGCTGTTATAAATGCAGGATGCGAAAAACAGTTGCCTGGTCCGCGGCGGGAATGCATCAACCCTGCCTGGGGACAAGATTCCTGCGCGCGAGGCTAATAAACACCTCCCGGACCCGCCGGCCAAACAGCAGGGCCGAGACCAGGCAGACCAGCGAAAAGGCAAAGATGGTGTGGGGCACCCCGATCCATTCCGCGATGCTTCCGGCCAGCAGGCTCCCAAGGGGGGTGATGCCCATGAAGGTGAGGCTGTAAAGGGATACGACCCGCCCCCTTTTATCCTCGTCGGATATGCTTTGCAACAGGGTGTTGGTGGCATTGAAATGGACGATCATGCCGAAGCCGGTCACGGCCAGGGCAGCGAGTGACAGCACCACATGACCGGACAGTGCAAACAGGGCCAGTCCCACGGAAAACATGATGGCCGCGCGAAAAGTGGTGGACGGTATCTTCAGGCTGTTACGCTGTGCCGCCAGGTAGATTGCCCCGGAGAAGGCCCCGGCGCCCAGGGCCCCGGTCAGGTAGCCCAGCATCTGGGCACCTCCGTGCAGGATATCGGCCGCGAACATGGGCATCAGCGCCTGGAAGGGCAGGCCGAAAAAGCTGCTCAGGGCCACCAGGGTGATCAAAAACCTCAAAGAACGGAATCCCCAGGCATAGCTTACCCCCTCCCGGAGCTGCGACAGCAGGGAGCCATAACGGGCCCTGTCTTTCCTTCGTTCGATCCGCATGGCCAGGAGGGCGCCGATCACGGCCAGGAAGCTGACCCCGTTGATGAAGAAACACCAGCCTTCGCCGACCAGGGCGATGAGCAGTCCCCCGATGGGAGGCCCCACGAAGCGTGCCATGTTGTACAGGGAGGAGTTCAGGGCGATGGCGTTGGACAGGTCCTCCCGGTCGGTGATGATCTCCGGCACGAAGCTTTGCCTGAACGGGGTGTCAAAGGCCAGCACCACCCCGTTGAACAGCGCCAGGGCAATGATCCATCCGACGGTAATGACATGGGTAAGCACCAGGATGGCCAGCATGAACGCCACGAACATGGACAGGGTCTGGGAAAAGATGATGGTGGTGCGCCGGTTCCAGCGGTCGGCCAGCACACCGGCCAGGGGGGTGATGAACAGGGAGGGGATCTGCAGGGCGAAGGCAATGGTCCCCAGAAGCAGCGCAGAGCCGGTCAGGCGGTACGCCAACCAGCTCATGGCGATGTTCTGCACCCAGGTGCCGATCAGGGAGACACTCTGACCGATGTAGTAATACCGGTAGTTCCTGTACTTCAAGGCCCTGAAGATCTGCCTGAAGGCGGTGGTGCCGACCGGGATGCCGCGGAAAGGGATCATGGCTTATTCCAGTTCCTCCATGCTGACGATCTTGTTCAGGATGGCGTATACGGTGAGGCCGGCCACCGATTTGATGTTCAGCTTCTGGGTGATGTTCTTGCGGTGCGACATCACCGTATGGGTGCTGATGAACAGGCGTTCGGATATTTGCTTGTTGCTCAGGCCGGCCACCAGCAGGCGCAACACATCTGTTTCCCTTGCGGTCAGGGCCTGGTCCGGGCCGGCCACATTCTCAGGTTGCCTGTTGACGAGTGCCTGCAGTTTTTTCTGTATTTTGGACCGGGTGTCGTTGATGGGGATCAACTCATCGAACGCCTCCAGCACCGAGGCATCATGGAAGCTGTACACAATGGCCGCCAGCCGCGGCCGTTGCTTTTCCCGGAGCAGGTTGCGGAACTTGCTGTCGACCATGCCGGGGTTCACAAACAGCACGTCGGGCCGGTAGCGCGCCACCTGGTCCATCAGGTTGGCGGCACAGGCCACCTCGCGGATCCTGCTGAACAACCCGCTTTTCTCCAGGACGTCGATCAGGCCCTTGCGGATGATCTCGGAGTGCTCTGCTATGATCACGCTGGCTCCCATGCTATCCGGCGGATTGTTGTTGCTTTTCCAGTTGCTCCACGATGGGGATGAGGACCTTGTCTTCCAGCCTGGCATGGTCGGTCAGGTCCTGTTCCAGCTCGATGAGCTCCCTCAGGATGCGGATCCGCAGGTAACGGTCCCCGGCCGGGGGCACGTATTTGACAAGCAGGTTTTTCAGATCGGACAGTTTTTCTTCGATGTCGTTATGGCGCCTTTCGAACTCCAGGATGCCCTGCTTCTCAATGGCACGCCGGTCGGCCTCCCGGGCGGGCAAAGCCCGGCGGGTGGATGCTTCTTCCCCATTTTCATGCTCCGGCGGCCCGTGCAGCCGGCGGAGCATGGATTCGATGTAAGGAAAGACCACCTGCTCCTCGTATTCGATGTGTTCGATCACTTCCCGGATATAGTCCCTGAAAAACTTGTCCAGCTGCCCCCTGGCTGGCTGGTCCAGGTGAAAAAGGAACTGGCCGACAAGGGACTGCAGGGAGGGTACTTTTTCGCCGATATAACAGTCGTGGGCACCCGCCAGGTAGCGGAGCAGCAAGGAGACATCCACATGCCTGAGCCTGGTGCCCGGAAAGTAATGGGGGTGCAGGAACACATTGACCATCAGGATAAAAAAGTCCACCTGAATGCCTTTTTCCCGGCAGGCCTGTGCCACGGTCCTGTCGCCCACCCCAAGATCGATCCCGAAGCGTGGCAGCAGCCACATGGCCCGGGGTTCGGCCTCGATGATGTCGGCCAACTTCGTGGAGCCGGAAAGCACGATCTCGTTCATTCGTCCTGAATTAAACGGATAAAGTTACTAAAAAATGCTGATGGGGTCGCCGGACGGGAAAGCCACAGCCGGCCGGACACGATCCGGCCGGCTGTGGCCAATTGACTTTGCGGGGGAACCGTCCTGCTTTTTACTCCGCCCGGATCGCATCCACAGGGTTCATCCGGCCGGCCATCAGGGTGTGGTAGGAGACGGTCAGTATGGCCGTCACCAGGGCCAGCACGGTGGCCAGGAGGATGGGCCCGGCATTCATGGGGATGCGGTACACGAAGTCCTGCAACCAGCGGTTCATCAGCAGCCAGGCCACCGGGGCGGCCAGCAGGGAGGCGATGAGGACCAGGATGGAGAATTCCTTGTAGAACATGGCCAGGATGCTCCATCCGGAAGAGCCCAGCACCTTGCGCACCCCGATCTCCTTTTTGCGTTGTTCGGTGGTAAAGGACGACAGGCCGAACAGGCCGAGGAATGAGATCAGCAGGCACACCAGGGCAAAGATCCGGAAGATCTTGCCAAGTTTCTCCTCCGATTCGAACTGGTTGCGGTAGCCATGGCTCAGGGGGTGTATGCTCGGGATCCTGGCTGGCTCGTAGCTTCGGGCCGTTTCTTCCAGGAAGGGGATCAACTCGGCCTCTGTGCCCGGGAGGTATTCCACAATGATGTGGCGGAAGGTCAGGTGGCTTTCCGGTATGACCAGCATGAGGGGTTCGATGGGGTTTTCCAGGGTCAGGAAGTTGAAATCCTTCATGACGCCGACCACCCGCAGGCTCGTTTGCGGCACCCCGTTCTCGTCCCAGTTCCACTGGATCATCTTGCCCAGCGGTTCTTCATGCCAGCCATACATCCTGACGGCCGCCTCATTGACCAGCACGGACATGTTGGCATCGGCCCGCATTTCCCTGTCGAAGTTGCGCCCTTCCTGCAGTTCGATGCCCAGCACATCCAGGAAGGAGGGATCGACAAAATTTGAAGAGATGGTGGCATCGGCCATCTCCTCGCCCGACTGCACCCTGACGGCATTGAGGTTGGCCCCCATCCCGGGAACGTGCAGTGACTTGGTCGTGCCGGTCACGTTGGGGTTCTGCCGGATGACGTTCTCTATGGCTTCGATGCGGTCCCGGGTTTCGCGGGCCGTAAAGGTAACCACCATGCGGTTCTCGACCCGGAACCCCATGTCCTTATTCTGGACGAAGGCAAGCTGCCGTTCCACGGTGATGGTGCCGGCGATCAGGATCACCGAAATAAAGAACTGGAAGACCACCAATGCCTTCCGCAGGCGGGAGCTGCTGCCCTTGTTGGGCAGGTTGGCTTTCATGATGTCGGTGGGCTTCATGCGGCTCAGAAAAAAGGCCGGGTACATCCCGGATACCAGCCCGGTGACCAGGGTGATCATCAGGACCTGGAGCCAAAGGGAGCCATGAAGCAGGTGGACCAGTTTGAAGTGCTTGCCGGCCAAGGCGTTGAATCCAGGCAAAAAGACCTCAACCACCAGCAGGGAGATCAGCAGGGAGATCGCGGCCACCAGAATGGATTCAGAAAGGAACTGGGTCACCATCTGCTGCCGTGTGGCCCCGGATACCTTTCGAAGGCCGATCTCCCGCGCCCGCTTGGAAGCCCTTGCCGTGGCAAGGTTGGTGTAGTTGACGGCGGCAATCACCACCAGGAAGACGGCCACCACCAGGAAGATCATCAGGGTGGTCTTGCTTCCGGTGGCGGGCGCCATCTGCACCCGCTTGAAATGTGTGTCCCGCAGGGGGGTGAAGATCAGCTCCATGGTGGCCCCTATCTGGCCGCCCACGGGGTCTATGTATTTTTCATTGAACGCCTCCATATTGCCCAGGATGGACTCCGGAAGCGCCCCCTCGTGCAGGCGCACATAGGTGTAGTTCATGTTGATGTTCCAGAACAGGCGGGGGTCCAGGGAGTAGGCAAATGCATTGTTGGCTGAATGGATGGCCAGCAGGCCGTCAAAGCGGATGTGGGCGTTGTCGGGGACGTCTTCCACCACCCCGGTAACCATGTAGGTGTTCTGGTTGGCCTCAATGGTCTTTCCCACGGGATCCTCATCGCCGAAATATTTTTGGCTGACAGACCGGGTGAGAACGGCCGTGTTGGGCTCCGACAGGGCTCCCTGGGGGCCGCCGTAAATGAAAGGATGGGTGAATACCTCGAAGAGGGTGGAGTCCGTGAAAACAAAATCCTGCTCCATGAATTCACGGTCCCCGATACGTACCAGCAGCTCATCGATGGTAAAAATGCGGGCGTACTCCCTGATTTCACTGAAGTCCTCCTTCAGGGCAGGGCCCAGCGGAAAGGCCGTGATGGCCAGGTGCTGGTCGGAGCCCCCCACATGATAGTTTCCCTCGAGGCGGAAGACCGATTCGTGGTGCTCATGGTGGCGGTCGTACGAAAGTTCGTGGTTCAGGTACAGGGCGATGATAATCGCCCCGCTGATGCCGACCGTCAGGCAGAAAATATTGATCAGGGTATACAGCTTGCTGCGCATCATATTGCGCCAGGCTGAACGCAGGTAATTTTTGATCATGGTTCAGGGTGTTGCGTGTTTGAAAAGAGCCGGAGGGGGCGGATCCGGTCAGGGATCAGGGGGGAAGACGGACCCGTGAATGAACCCGGAAAAAAACGGGGGGCGGGACGCCCCCCGTTGGTTGTGGTTTATTGTGCGGCGGAGGCAAGGACGAACTCGGTGGCCTTGTCCTCGGTGACGATCTGGCCGTCAAACAGCCTGATGATGCGTTGTGCGTAGGATGCGTCCCGCTGGGAGTGGGTGACCATGATGATGGTGGTGCCGTTTTTGTTCAGGCCCTCCAGCAGGTTCATGACCTCGTCCCCGTGGGTGGAGTCGAGGTTGCCGGTGGGCTCATCGGCCAGGATGATGTGGGGCTTGGCCACGACGGCACGGCACACGGCGACCCTTTGCTGCTGACCACCCGAGAGCTGCAGGGGGAAGTGGTTCTTGCGGTGCATGATCTGCATCTGCTCCAGGACTTCTTCTACCCGTTTTCTGCGTTCAGAGGCGCTGTAACCCAAATAGATCAGCGGGAGCTCCACGTTTTCGAACACGCTGAGCTCGTCGATCAGGTTGAAGTTCTGGAATACAAAACCGATGTTCCGTTTGCGCAGGTTGGCCCTTTGCTTTTCGGAATACTTCGAGACCTCGTGATCGATGAAAAAATACTGTCCGTCGCTGGGGTTGTCGAGCAGGCCCAGGATGTTCAACAGGGTCGATTTGCCGCAGCCGGAAGGGCCCATGATGGCAACGAACTCCCCTTCCTTGATTTCGAAGGACACCTTGTTCAGGGCCGTGGTTTCCACCTCTTCGGTGCGGAATACTTTGGTTAAATCTACAGTTTTGATCATGGCGGATAATTTTGGGTTTTGGGTTTTGTTTTTTTTTGGACTGCGGGCTTGTAAGATAGGACGAACCCGGGCCGGTTTTGTTACTGGAATGGATAAATATTCTATCGGAAGATGAGCCGGTCCTTGGCTCCGAAGCTATCGTAGGAAGACACAATAACCCTTTCCCCGGGCTCCAGACCCTCGAGAACCTCATAGTGGTGAATGTTTTGCCGTCCCACCCGGATGGTCCGTTTTGTTGCCTGCGAGCCGGAAGAATCCAGAACGTAGATCCAGTTGCCGCCGGTTTCCTGGTAGAATCCGCCCCGGGGGATGATCATGGCCTCTGCCACCCCGCTGAACTGCAGGCGCAGCTGTATGGTCTGTCCCCGGCGGATGCCGTCGGGCTCCCTGCCGGCGAAGTTCAGGTCCACTTCAAAAGCCCCTCCGGTGATGTTGCTGTAAATCTTGCTGATCTCCATCTCATAAGTCTCCCCGGCATAATCGAAGGTGGCGACCTGTCCGACAAAGGTACGGTTCACATAGCGTTCATCGATGCGGGCACGGAGTTTATAGCCATCCAGCACGTCGATCTGGCCCAGGTTTTCTCCGGCATTCTTGGTCTCGCCCCTTTCCGAATTGAAGGAAGAGAGCTGCCCGGAAATGGGCGCCCGGATGGTCAGGTTTTCCAGGTTGTCATGCAGCATGTCGATGTTTTGCTCCACGCGATGGATGTAGTCCCTGATCTGCTCCATCTGGGTGGCATTGTACAGGGAATCATAGTGCATGGTACGCAGGCCGATGTCGTAGTTGCGTTTGGCAAATACATAATTGCGTTCCGCATTTTCGTACTCCTCATCGGGAATGAGTCCCTGCTCGTAAAAGGCCCGCTTGCGCTCATAAGTCTTCTGCGCCAGGTCGAGGTTGTATTCATATTCGGCCTGCTGCCGTTCCAGCAGGAACATATTGCGCTCCAGGTTGAGGCGGGTGTTCTGGTAGCGGTCGAGTACTTCGAGGGCCGTATTTTCCTGCTGCATATAGCTCATCTCGATCGCGGTGTTGGACAGGCGCAGGATCTTGTCCCCTTCTTCCACGATGGCGCCGTCGCGCACAAAAATCTCCTCCACCCGTCCGCCAAACACGGCATCCACGTAGATGGTCACCTGTGGCTGGACAATCCCGTCCACAGGAATAAACTCCTGGAATCGGCCCTGCTCCACGGTGGCGATGGTCATCTTGTCCTTGTCGACATACAGCCGGCTGCTGTTGTCACGGAAGAACAGCAGGTAACCGATGAATGCCACAAAAAGGGCGATGCCGGCAATGGCGGCTATTTTCCGCGGGGTCCATTTTTTCTTTTGAATGATTTTGTCCATGTCGTTGGGCATTTTTTTTGGATCACTCCAAAACTATCCAAATCTGTGCCACCACCCATAAAGTACACATAAACAAGCAAATAGAAATCAGGGTGTTTCCATGAAGGCGCTGCAGTGTACGATTGCGGGCAGTTGTTGTATAAAAGTGGACAACGGGTTTCGCCGGATGGGTCTTCCTGCAGGGCCCCATCCGACCCCATTGTTTATTACCTTTGCGACAAAATGAGGACCTATGGATAAACGACTTGCCGCCTTCGGGAAATTGCTGGACATCATGGACGACCTGAGGGCCAAGTGTCCGTGGGACAGGAAACAAACGATTGAAAGCCTGCGCCACCTGACCATCGAAGAGACTTACGAGCTGGCCGATGCCATCCTGGAGAATGATTTGCAGGAAGTCAAAAATGAACTGGGCGACCTGATGCTGCACATTGTGTTCTATGCAAAGATCGGCAGTGAGACGGGGGCCTTTGACATCACGGACGTCCTGGAGTCCATCAGCAAAAAACTGGTGGACAGGCACCCCCATATCTATGGAAGTGTGCAGGCCGATGACGCCGAACAGGTTAAACAAAACTGGGAAAAGATCAAGCTCAGGGAAGGCCGCAAGAGGGTTCTTGCCGGGGTGCCGGCCTCCCTGCCCGCCATGGTAAAGGCCTACCGGATACAGGATAAGGCAAGGGGCGTGGGCTTTGACTGGGCCCGGCCGGAGCAGGTCTGGGAAAAGGTACAGGAAGAAATGGGGGAACTCCGGGAGGAGGTGGCCCGGGATGCAAGCCGGGAACGCATGGAGGAGGAGTTTGGCGACCTGCTGTTTGCCCTGATCAACTATTCGCGCTTTATCGGGGTGAACCCGGAGAACGCCCTGGAGCGAACGAATAAAAAGTTCATCAGGCGGTTTGAGCACCTGGAAGCGGCTGCCGGCAAATCGGGCAGGGCGCTCGACAAGATGAACCTGAAAGAGATGGACCACTTCTGGAATGAGGCCAAGGACCGGGAACATTCCGGGGATTAGCCACTTTTCCCCGCTGGACCTCAGTCCTTTTTGGGCGACAGGTAGAGTTCGAAGTCGAAAAAGAAGTCCCCTTCTTTCCTGCCGAGTTTATCTTCCACAAAAAAAACGGCCTGCACGTAAGGAATCTTGCGGATGTCCTGTACCATGGGCAACAGGTCGAACTGTTTGCTCGGGTTGCGCACCAGCAGCAGGTAATCAAGCGTCGTTGGACCGGGAAAGAGGGGCAGGTTGCCGGAACGGTTGCTGACAAGAAACAGGTCGAGGTGCAGGGCGGGGTTGCGGTAGCGGTACACCGGGAAGGGCTTCTTCTCCGGGTGGTTGTGCGGGCAATATTCAAAGTCGGCCACCCGCTTCAGGTCGATGTCCAGCTGCTTGTTGATCAGCCAGCTGAGACGGTATTCCTTTTGCGGGCAACAGATCCCGATGGCCCGGAAGGGCGGCTCGTAACCCAGGTTCAGAACGATTTTTTTTGTCATGCCTTAGTCCTCCGGTGACAACTTCTCCCATGCCTGCTGGGCAGCCATTTGTTCGGCCCGCTTGATGGAGGAGTCTCTGCCGCGGCCGGCCTCCCTGCCATCGATCAGCAGCTTGACCACATACATTTTGTTTCGCTTTCCCTGGTCCGACTCCTCCACCAGTTTGAACTCCGCATGTTGTTTTTCCTTCTGGACCCACTCGATGATCTTGCTCTTGAAGTTGATCTCGGTGCTCAGCAATTCTTCAATGTCCACATGGTTTTTGATGATCTGGTTGACGAGCACTTTCTGGGTGAACCGATACCCCTTGTCAAGGTACAGGGCCCCCACATAGGCTTCGAATGCATCGCCCAGGATGGAGGAGGCGGTGATGTTGTTGTCCTTGCTGGCCTCCACCAGTTTGTCTATTCCCAGGCGGCGCGACAAGGCGTTGAGGTTGCTGCGGCTGACGATGCGGGAGCGCATCTCAGTCAGGAAGCCTTCGTCTTTAAAGGGGAATTTTTTGAACAGGAAGTCGGCGACCACAGAACCCAGCACGGCGTCTCCCAGGTATTCCAGGCGTTCGTTGCTGTGCCTGAACCCGTTGTTAAGGGACGGGGCCATCGATTTGTGGCGGAATGCCAGCCGGTACAGGGCGATGTTATCCGGGAGGTATCCGAATATATTCCGGATGGCCTCCTTCAGCTCCTGTTCGGAATCAGTCTTCTTTCGAAAGACGGAAGATGCGAAAAACCGCAAAATGTCGGATCTATGGTATGTATTTCTTAAAGGCAACACAGGCGTTGTGACCGCCAAATCCGAAGGTGTTGCTCAGGGCCACATCCACTTTGCGCTCCCGGGCCTTGTCACGGGTAAAATCCAGCCTGCTGTCGATGTCCGGGTCGAGGTTGAACAGGTTGATGGTCGGTGGCACGATGTCATGCTTTACGGCCAGCACGGTGGCAATGGACTCAACTGCCCCGGCGGCGCCCAGCAGGTGCCCCGTCATGGACTTGGTGGAGTTGATGCTGATCCGGTAGGCTTGTTCTCCGAACAGGCTCACAATGGCCCTGGGTTCGGAAATGTCTCCCAGCGGGGTGGAGGTGCCGTGGGTGTTGATGTGGTCCACTTTGTCCAGACTGATCCCCGCGTCTTCCAGCGCATTGCGCATCACGACCATGGCGCCCCTTCCCTCCGGGTGGGGGCTGGTCATGTGATAGCCGTCGGCAGACATGCCGCCGCCGACAACCTCTGCATAGATTTTAGCGCCCCGCCTTTTGGCATGCTCCAGCTCCTCAAAGATCAGGGTGCCTGCCCCCTCCCCCATGACGAAGCCGTCTCGGTCCTTGTCGAAAGGACGGGAGGCGGTGGCCGGGTCGTCGTTGCGCTCTGAAATGGCCTTCATGGCGCTGAAGCCGCCCACGCCGGCCGGGTTGATGGCCGCTTCCGAACCGCCGGTAACGAACACATCGGCCTTGCCCAGGCGGATCAGGTTGAAACAGTCCACAATGGCGTTGGCTGCTGAGGCACAAGCCGATGTGGTGGTATAATTGGGACCGGTCAGTCCGTATTTAATGGAAATATGACCCGCCGCAATGTCGGCGATCATCTTGGGGATGAAAAAGGGGCTGAACCGCGGGGTGCCGTCTCCGGCAGCAAAATCCAGAATCGACTCCAGAAAAGTCTGCAGTCCGCCGATCCCGCTCCCCCAGATCACGCCCACCCGGTCGCGGTCCACCGCATCCAGGTCCAGCCCTGAGTCTTTCAGGCCTTCCTCGGTCGAAATCAGGGCATACTGGGTAAAGGGGTCGTATTTCCGGGCTTCTTTTCTGTCGAAAAAGCTTCCGAGATCGAAATCCTTGATCTCGCAGGCAAACTGGGTTTTAAACTTTGACGCGTCGAAACGCGTGATCGGAGCTGCACCGCTTACTCCATTAAGCAAACCGTTCCAGTACTCTGGAACGGTATTGCCTATTGGAGTCAGAGCGCCAAGTCCTGTGACAACGACTCTCTTAAGGTTCATTTAACGAATCTTAGGTTTACTTGCTGGAGTTTTCGATGTAAGAAATGGCATCACCTACGGTGCTGATTTTCTCTGCCTGATCGTCCGGAATGGCCAGGTTGAATTCTTTTTCGAATTCCATGATGAGCTCCACGGTGTCCAGGGAATCGGCACCCAGGTCGTTGGTGAAACTTGCTTCAGGGGTCACTTCCTTCTCGTCCACACCAAGCTTGTCAACGATGATCGCTTTTACTCTTGTTGTAATGTCAGACATGATTTTTCTCCTTTTTTTGTTTAAAACAGGATGCAAAGAAATAACGAAATTTGGTCAAAACCAACTTTTTTACCTTCAATTTTGCCTAAGGCACTGTAATCTATTGTTTTGCAAGTTTTTGTAATCAACTAAAACCATAGATATATACAACCCCGGGGCCCTGTTTCCGTCGGATGCTCCCGGCCAGCCATGCCCCGCCGCTGCCCCACAGACCCCCGGTTCCGGAGCCGCCTGGCGGCAGGGGGTGTTCCGGGAAGAGCCCCTGTGGGGTTTACGGGCCCGTGCCGGCCGGACTGGAGATCCCCTGTATGTATTGCTCTACCACCCGGGGATAATGGGCGTATTCCAGCACATGCACTTTTTCGGCCAGGGACTCCGGGCTGTCATCCGGTGCGATGTCCACGCGGGCCTGGAACAGGATGCGGCCCTCGTCGTAACGCTCGTTGACCAGGTGGATGCTGACCCCGCTCTCCCGGGCGCCGGAGGCGATCACTGCCCGGTGTACGTGCATGCCATACATGCCCTTGCCCCCGAAGGCCGGCAGCAGGGCGGGATGGATGTTCAGGATGCGGTCAGGGTATTTCCGGAGGATGCCGGGCGGCACCAGCCGCAGGAAACCGGCCAGCACCAGAAAGTCGATTTTCCGGGCGCGCAGCTTCTGAATAATGGGCGCCGGCTCCTGCCAGCCTGGACCGGGAATGAGCTCGGAAGGAATCCCCAGCCTGCCGGCCCGGTCCAGCACATAGGCTCCTGGCCGGTCGCAAACCACCAAAGCGATCTCAACCGACGGATGGTTGTCAAAGTATCCGACGAAATTCTCCACATTGGAGCCGCTGCCAGAAGCGAGCATGGCGATACGGGTGGGCATGGGTGTTGGTTTATGGCTTTTGGCTTTTGGTTTTTGGCCCTTGGTTGTTGGTTTTTGGCCAACAGCCAACTGCTAATGACCACCGGCCAGTGCCCTTACTGCTTCTTCGGCTGCTTCCACCATGGGTTGTGCGGAGATGGGGCTGCCCACGGCCTGACGCATCCACTCCTGGGGGATCAGCCGTCCCAGGGCGAACACACGGTCGGCGACCCCGGCCACCTGGCTGCCGCGGACCTGCTCTTCCAGCTGGAACTCGATGAGCCGTCCCAGGGGATAAGCACTCAGGTAGAGCGGGTAGGAGATCATGTGCGAATAAATGGCCAGGATGGGCGAATCGGTCACCCCGAATACAGGGGCAAAGTAGTCGTTCCAAACCCTTGTGGCGATGGCGATGGTTTCTTCCTTCAGCTGGGCGGCACTGGCCTGCGGGTGGTCATACATCCACCGCCAGACCTGCATGTCGACCAGGGATACGCCCATCATTTCATAGGTGCCCCACAGCTTGTCCAGGGCCTTGAGGTGGTCGGCCAGGGGGTCCGTTTCCGGAATGCCCAGCAGCTGGAGGTCGCGCGACTGGAAAATGAAGGCCAGGGCTTCGGTAAAAGCGGTGTTGGGCACCCCGCTCATCATGTAGTGATCCACATCGTGCAGGCTGATGGTCTGTTCCACGTTGTGGCCGAACTCATGCACGGCGATGTTGTACCCCTTGTAGTCCATTCCTTCGGGACCGATGCGGGTGCGCAGATGCGACAGCTGGCTGCGCATGGCGGCGCCCCAGGCATGCCCTGCCCCCCGCGAGGCTTCCACCGTGATGCGGGAGGATATTTCACGGGCACGCGCAGGCTCCCAGCCAAGCCTGGTCAGGATGTCCGGAAGGCCGTTTTCAAACGCTTCACGGTTCGGATACCTGCCCTGCACGATGCCATCCAGGTGGGTTTCGCTGACGGCGCTGCGGGCCTTGAACCCGTCGTACCAGATGTCGAAGGGCTCCAGGGGCCGCCCCAGACGCTGGGCGATCAGGGCGCCCACTTCGGTCAGCACCGGACTGCTCACCAGCTCAACGAACAAGGCCTCCACCTCATCCACCGACAGTTCAAGCCCCTGGTCAAAGGCGCGCTGTATGGCCGTCGGATAGCTCGGGGAATAGGGGTCGGCCGCTTTGCGGGCATGGAAGTTTTTCAGCAGGTATTCATAGCGGCGGTCCGGCTCCGGGCTGAAGTCCACCGGATCCCCGTTGCGGTAAACCTGGTTGGCATAGGGATCCCAGGTGACCTCCGGATTGTTGATCACCACCTCCGGAATGTCCTGCCGGATGATGCGCTCCATGACCTGGTATATCATGCGCTGCCGCGGCAGTCCTTCTTCCACCGCATAATTTGATTTGATCTCATCCCTGAGGCCCCAGTGGGTGATCAGGCGCATGCCGTCGGGGAAGAGCTGCCGGCCGTCTGCATCACGCAGCAGCCCCATCATGATGTTGTACTCCGACACGTAATTGTCCGCCTCGGTGCCGGTGCGGGAGGCTACCTGGTTGACGGAAGCCGGGACACGGGCGCTGTAGATGTCGCCCATCCGGGCATAGGCCCAGTCCTGCCGGCTCCACCGGTCCGCCCTGCCGGCCTTTTCCTCCAGGGTGTAAAAGGGGAAATTCAGAATGGTCAGAAAAGCGAGGCGGTTGGCAAAGAAATCGTCCGTCAGGTGGGCCGAAGGAGCATAGCTCCCAAAGAGCACGTCCACCGGCTCGATGGGTCCCGCATCCAGGTGCAGGGCCTTGTTCAGCTCCAGGTTCAGCTGGTTGTAATGGCCCCAGATCTTTTCGTAATTGGCCGACAACTTGTCGAAGAGCTTCTTTCGCTGGCTGTCGTCGCCCTGGTAGTTTGCCAGGCAGAATTCCCTGAAGGCCTCTGCGTCCCCGTCCGCTTCCTTCCAGAAGGCGGCCACCTGGCCCACGCCTTTCCCGATCCGCTCTTTTTGCGCATCCCCGTGTCGTTCCAGCAGGGCCTCCACGACCCGGGCGGTGCTTTGTGGTGAAATGACTCCCATGGTGTCTGTTGTCTTTTTGTCCGTGTCTGCCGTGCATGCCCCCAGCAGGAGGGTGGCAAGCAGCAGCGTGGTGAATGTCTTGTTCATGGTGTGGCAGGTTTTTTCGGGCCCCGGCGGCTATGGTCAGGAACCCTTCGGATAGGAATTGAATGTATAAAGTTGTTCAGGGGATTTGCGGATTTTTTTCCGGGCTTTGTCATGCGCAGGGTAGCCCAGGGTGATCAGCAGCGGGATGCGCCTGGAAGGAGGGATGCCAAGCACCTGCCTTGCCTTCTTTTCGTTGAACCAGCCGATCATGCAGCTGCCCAGGCCCAGCTCGGCGGCCTGCAGGCAAAAATGCTCCGCCACGATGCCGATGTCCATCAGGAAGTAGTCCTTGTCCTTGATGCGGCCACCCACCTTCGACAACCAGGAGGGGGGCTCGGCCACCAGGGCTGCCAGTACGGGAGCCTCCAGGCAGAAGCGGTTGAACTGCAGCAGGGGTCCGGTGGTGGTCTGCGCCAGGCGGTTTTTCAGGTCCGGTTCATCCACCACCACAAAACGCCAGGGCTGGCTGTTGCAGGCCGATGGGGCCAGGCGGCAGGCTTCCATGATCGCCTCGATCCGGGTCCTGTCCACAGCCCGCCCGTCGTATTTCCGGCAGCTGTTTCTGTGCTGTACCAGCTGTTGAAAATCCATGTTCCTTTAATTAATGAATCCGGTCCCGGCCCTGCCGGACCGTACGTGGTCCAAAAATACAGATTTCTTCCGGTTTTGCCTGACATCCCATCCTGTTTTTGTCGTCGGGGCAAAGGGAGGTTGGGGGCCGGTTTTTGTTCCCGCATGTTGAAAATATGTGTAAATTGTCGGTTCCATTTCGCGGGCCAATGCCGGCCAGGCCGGAGGTCCCCGAACAGCAAGAAAACAGTCTGATAATGAATTATATACTGAAGGAAGTCATCAGCACGGAAGACCTCATGGCGTTCATCCGTTTTCCGGACCGGCTTTACCGGGATGTGACCCACTATGTCCCGGCCTTGCACCGGGGCCAGCGGGACACGCTTTCGAAGGAGAAGAACCCGGCCTTTGAGCATTGTGAGGCGCGCTACTGGCTGGCCCTGAAGGATGGGCGGGTGGCCGGGCGCATCGCGGGCATCGTCAACCACCGCTACAACGAAGAGCGGGGCACCCGTCTGGTCCGCTTCGGCTGGCTGGATTTTGAAGAGGATCCGGCGGTTTTGCGGCTCCTGCTGCAGGCCGTCGAAGACTGGGGCAGGGAGAAGGGCATGGACGGGGTGCACGGGCCCCTGGGCTTCACCTCTTTCGACCCCAGTGGGGTGCTGGTGGAAGGCTTTGATGAGTGGCCCACTTCCTTTGGGCGCTACAACTTCCCCTATTACGATGCCTTGTTGAAGGAGGCCGGCTACCGCAAGGACGTGGACTGGGTCGAGTACATCATCCGGGTACCTTCCGTGATGCCCGAAAAGGTGATCCAGGCTGCCCGTCTGATCGGGCAGCGTTACCGGGTGCGCCAGGCAGACATCCGCAGCAGGAAGGACGCTCTGAAGTACGCCGGGCAGATCTTTGAACTGCTCAACCAGGTTTACGCCGGCCTGTATGCGTTTTCCACCCTGACTCCCAGGCAGGTGGACGGGCTCATCCGGGAGTTCATCACGATGATCCACCACGATTATGTCTCGGTCGTGCTCAACGAGCGCGATGAGGTGGTTGCCTTCGGACTGGTCATGCCGTCTCTGGTCAGGGCACTGAAGCGCTCACGGGGCAAACTGTTCCCCCTGGGGTGGCTGCGCATCCTCCGGGCCCTGAGGTACAACGACAAGGTGGACATGCTGCTGATCGGGGTGCGGCCCGACTACCAGGGAAAGGGGGTCCATTCCCTGGTGTTCGACAAGATCGGACGGACCTATTATAAAAGAGGCATCCGAACCATCGAGACGACCCGGGAACTGGAGCTGAATACCCGTGTAAACCAGTTGTGGGCCGGCTACGAGCCAAGGCAGCACAAACGGGCCCGCTGTTATGTGAGGGCGTTGTCCCCGGAGGCCCCGGAGGCGGCTGCTGTGGCCGGGACAGGGTAATCCGTGCCCGGAGGTCTTTTCCATCCGACGAAAACCATAAGTCAAGGGACCGGGCGTGCCGCAAGGTTTGGCAAAGTGCCTGTAAACCGTTATATTTGTGTCATCCCCGATATGCCACAAACGTCGCAATTATTTTGTTTCATTTAATTTTTTTTATAAAACCTGAATCCCATGTCAAATTATCACGAACCAGCAGAAGAATTATCGCAGGAAGCGCGCAATTTTTCAAGGGCTCTCAACAGCCTGAAAGAAGAAATCGAGGCGGTCGACTGGTACCACCAGCGGGTGGTGACCTGCAACGACCCCGAACTGGCCGGCATCATGGCCCACAACCGCGATGAGGAGATCGAACATGCCTGCATGACCCTGGAATGGCTGAGGCGCAACATGCCCGGCTGGGACGAGGAATTGCGGACGTACCTGTTCAAGGAAGGCAGTATTGCCGGACATGAAGAAGAAGCCACCGGCGGACAGGAAGGCGCATCCGGCGGAAAGGCCGGGGGCGATTCCCTGGGCCTGGGCAAGCTGAAGAAATAGTGCCGGTCCCTGAAACCGGGACCCGGTTACGAACGAATGAACCGATTCATGAACGTTTAACAATTGGAAATATGGATATTCTGAGAAAATCACTGGCTCCGATCTCCCAGGAGGCCTGGGCCGAAATCAATGAAACCGCGGTGGATGTGTTGACTTCTGTTCTGTCCGCCCGCCGGGTGGTCGATGTGGAAGGACCCAAGGGCTGGGATTATGCCGCCCTGCCGACCGGCCGCATCAAGGTGCCCGCCGGGCAGAAAGGGGCGCTGAAGTATGGCATTCACCAGGTGTTGCCCCTGGTGGAGGCCCGCATCCCCTTCGAGCTGAACATCTGGGAGCTGGACAATGTGGCCCGGGGCGCGGAGGACATCGACCTGGAACCCATGGAGGATGCCGCCCGCAAGATCGCGCAGTTCGAGGAGAATGCCCTCTACGAAGGCTTCAAGCCGGGAGGCGTGGCAGGCCTTAAAAACAGCTCCGACCACGAGGTGATCGCCTTCCCCGAGGCAGAGGAGCACATCATGGGCGCCATTTCCCTGGCGGTGACCAAGCTGAAGGCGGCCTCCATCGAAGGGCCTTACTCCCTGGTGCTGGACACCGAGAAGTGGCAGAAGGTCAACGGCTATGTCCGGGGCTATCCCCTGCGCAAGCAGCTGGAGAACCTGCTGGGCGGGTCCATCATCATGGCCCCCTACCTGAAAGGCGCTTTGCTGGTGTCAGAAAGGGGAGGGGATTTTAAGATGGTCGTCGGACAGGATCTCTCCATCGGCTACGAATCCCACAACAGCAAAACGGTGCAGCTGTACTTCACGGAGTCCTTCACCTTCCAGGTGGTAGACCCGGCGGCACTGGTGGTATTCAGGTAAGCCGGACGGCAAAACCAAGCCCGCTTTCTGCCGCAGAAGCAGCGTGCAGGAGCTTCGGATAATGCCTGGAGCGCCCTTTACGGGGCGCTTTCTTTTTGCTGCCTTTCGCGGAAGTAGTCGTCCATAACCTGCCGGAATTCCTGCATGCTCATGTCGTACTGGGGGGTCAGGCTGTGCTTGCCGGGGAAGTTTTCCATGTGCAGGGTCTGGGTCGGGAAGGCGAACCGCACCCCAAGCCTTTCGGCCAGGCGGACGATCTCGATCAGGACCTCGTGCCTGGCCCGGAGTTCCTCCGGCCAGGTGGGCACGGCGAAGAAGATATAGAACATGATCTTGAGGGAAAAATCCCCCATGTCGTTGAATTCCACGATGTAGAAATCCTTGCGCGTGTCCGGGTGCTGCTGCACGATCCTGCGCAGGCCCTCCACGAAGACCTCGATCAGGTCGGGCGGGGTGTCGTAGGTGATGGAGATGTTGAAGAAGAACCGCCGGTACTGCCGGAGGCCGTGATTGTCTATGGTCGCATCGGCCAGTTTGCCGTTGGGAACGTAAGTCAGTGAATTGCGAAAGGTGCGGATGCGGGTGGACCGGAAGCCGACCTCCTCCACCGTGCCGTCCAGTTCCCCGCTGGTGATCCAGTGTCCGACAGAAAATGGTTTGTCAATAAAGATCATCAGCGACCCGAAGAAGTTTTTCAGGGTATCCTGGGCGGCAAGGGCCAGGGCGAGTCCGCCGATCGAAATACCTGCCAGCAGGGCGGTGATATTCACGTTCATGTTCTGAAGGATGAACAACCCGCCCACCACCACCACGAAAACCCGCAGCACTTTGCGGATCAAGGGAATCACATGATTGTCCAGGCTGGAGTCGCCCTTGCCTGCCAGGCTCTCCAGGTAGAGGGAGAACACGTCCACCAGCTTGTAGAATACCACCGTGGCGAAAAAAGGCAGGATGCCCCGGAATGCCAGGCTGAAATACCGGGCCACCTCCACCGGCAGCTGCAACAAAGGGAACACCACCATGACGAACACAAACACCACGAACAGGCTGAGCGGCCGGGCCACCGGCAGCAGGTAGGGCCTGACCAGCCTGGTGTATCCCAGCTGGGTGGCTCCCCGGTACAACAACTTGCTGAACAGGAAAGAAAGCAGTTTATGCAATAAAAAGATCAGGAATATGAGCAGCAGGATGGCCAGGTGTTGCCAGAGGTAGAGCCCGGCGAATTTTTGGGTTCCGGCCCGGGGCAGCAAATCCAGCAGGACGTCCGTGCCGAAGGGAAATACCTCCCTGTGCAGGCGGTCAATTTCCTGTATGCTGGACAGGGCGTACTGCCACTGCGTGCCTGTCCTCTGCAGGAATATCTCCGGAAGGGAAGAGACCGGGGTATATACATGGTTTCCGCTAACAGAATCGGTGTGGAGGGGGTCCGAAGGCACACGCGTCATGTCGATGTAGTAACCCCGCCCGTCCAGTACCTGTTTCAGCTTAATGGCGGCTTCTTCGGCTGCCGCCGGGGAGATGCCCGGTCGCAGGAAGACCTGAGCGGCCAGGTCGGGCTGGTAGCTCTCGTCCTGCAGGAAAAACAGGTGGGTGTGGATGGCGGCGTGGGGACTGCTCAGGTCATGAGCCATTGTTTCCAGGGTGTCGGTGGCGGCTGTCTGGGCTCGCAGTACCGTGGGAATCAGCAGAATCAGTAAAAGAGCATAACGGCCGGGGAGCACCGGGACAATGTGTTTTTTCATGGTCGGACCAGGATATTTGGTGTCGGCTGCTGCAAAGTTAGGGAATATGCGGGGGTTTTGGCAACAAAACCGGTCCGGCCCGCCCGGGGGATATACAAAAAAAATTATCTTTGAACATCACTGAAAAAGGGAGCGCCGTGGCAAAAGCAAGAAAATTCGGGGTCTTCGGAGGGGTGTTCACTCCGTCCATTCTTACCATCCTGGGGGTGATCATGTTCCTGCGCCTGCCTTGGATCGTGGGACAGGCCGGGCTGTGGTCGACCCTGGGAATCATCCTGGTGGCGCATATAATCTCCATGAGTACCGGCCTGAGTGTGGCCTCTGTGGCAACGGACAAGAGGGTCGGTACCGGAGGCAGCTATTTTATCATTTCGCGCAGCCTGGGTCTTCCAATCGGGGGAACACTGGGAATTGCCCTGTTTGTTGGCCTATCTTTCAGTGTCAGTCTTTACCTGATTGGTTTTGCAGAGACTTTTCTGTCCTATTTCGGGTTTGAGGTCGGCCTGGCCTCCATACGTATTGCCGGTTCCATTATCTTGTTTCTGGTCGCTGTCGTCACGTTCATCAGCACCTCCCTTGCCATCAAGACCCAGTACCTGATCATGACGGCCATGGTCTTGTCCCTGGTTTCCGTGTTTCTTGGCCGGCATGGCTTTGGTCCGGCAGAGCCCCTGCTGTTACCCATGGGCGGTGCCCTCCCCTGGATCGCCCTGTTTGCCATTTTCTTTCCGGCGGTTACCGGCTTTGAGGCCGGGGTATCCATGTCGGGCGACCTCAAAGATCCGCGCAAGAATATTCCGGTGGGTACCATTTCGGCCATTCTGGTCGGCCTGCTGGTTTATGTTGGTCTGGCTTTCTTCTTTTCCTATACGGTAGACCGGAACTTGCTGGTGGGAGATTCCAGGGTACTTTTCAACATCTCGTTGGTTCCTCAGTTGGTCATTGCCGGAATCCTTGGAGCT
>Ga0334899_1000779_pt1 | contig 35929 bp, 35 predicted proteins | sample GraSluR3_MG_FD_207219 | JGI IMG/M metagenome (GOLD analysis project Ga0334899, IMG submission 207219) | Sludge microbial communities from methane-producing bioreactor in Wageningen University, Netherlands - Granular Sludge_8_08-R3 | ecosystem: Engineered > Bioreactor > Anaerobic > Unclassified ...
TTCAAAAGCCGGCTTTGCATGAGAAGAAAATCGAAATAGAAGAAGACCTTCAGATGATGTGATGAATCTCTTAATGACCGAAACTGTACATAGTTTTGTCAGAATGTATAATTAACTGAGAAGAAAGACAAGGAGGCGATTTTGTGGGAAACATATATGATGATGTTATCTGGGTCGACTTTGATACTCTTGAAACCTTTATGAAAGATGTCTTTGTTGGCGTTGGAGTTCCGGATGAAGATGCCGGAATTTGTGCTAATGTTCTTATTGCATCGGACAAGAGAGGTATCGATTCACACGGCGTAGGTAGATTGAAGCCTATATATGTCGATCGAATCAGGGATGGAGTTCAGAATCCAGTAACAGACTTCGAGATCGTTAGAGAAAGTCCCACTACGGCTGTAGTAGATGGGCACAATGGAATGGGGCATGTGATTGCTTATCGATCCATGAAGCTTGCTATCGAAAAGGCAAAAGCTTATGGAATGGGCATGGTTGCAGCGCGCAATTCAACGCACTACGGGATAGCCGGCTATTATCCAATGATGGCAATCAATGAGGGCATGATTGGAATAACCGGCACAAATGCTCGTCCGTCAATTGCTCCAACCTTCGGGGTAGAAAACATGCTAGGAACCAATCCGCTGACCTTCGGAATACCCACAGACGAAGAGTTTCCTTTCGTCCTTGATTGTGCAACGTCTGTGGCTCAAAGGGGAAAGATAGAGGTCTATGCTCGTGCAGGAAAGGAGATTCCTGAAGGGTGGGTTATTGGTTTCGACGGCAAACCGAGGACGGACACTCAGGAAATCCTTATTGACCTGACAAAGGGAAAGGCAGCCTTAACCCCTCTAGGAGGAATAGGTGAGGAGACAGGAGGATACAAGGGATATGGCTATGCAACTGTCGTTGAGATTTTATCTGCGGCACTGCAAGCGGGCAGTTTCTTGAAGATGTTATCAGGATTTGGACCAGCACAGGAAAAGCAACCCATCCCAATCGGTCACTTCTTCATTGCGATCAACATCGAACCATTCAGTCCAATAGCAGAGTTCAAGAAGACGGCAGGCGATATTCTTAGAGAGCTAAGGGCATCAAGGAAGGCTCCCAATCAAGAACGAATCTATACTGCCGGAGAAAAGGAATACATTGCATGGCAATCGAGAAAAGATAAAGGGGCCCCTTTGAATGCGGTTCTAAGAAAGCAGCTAGTACAGCTTCGTGATGAATTGGGGCTATATGAGTATAAGTTTAGCTGGGAATAATACAATTACCGGGAGGTGAAATGTCCTTTCAGGGACTCATTTCATGAAAATCGGAGTAGTTGGATTTGGTGCGGCATCAATAGGGTTCATAAGCGAGATATTGGGTGAAAACCATGAGATTCATATCCTGGAACGTTCCAAAGACATTTTCGGTTCAAGCATAAGCGGTATCAGGTCCGACGGTAAGATTTTCGTTTCCGATACCATGGGCGGCGACATGGAAATACCTATTTCTGTTCAAAAAGAAGTAGTTGATTACTATTTGGGAAAACTGGACTCAGACGACAGCCTCCAAGTCAAGACCGGTATCTCTTTTGATAGAAAGTCGCGTTTCTTTAATCTCTTCTATGAGAAAGGTTTTGAGCCCGTTAACTCGAAATTCTGGCACATAGGTACGGATAAACTCGGTTCAGTATTGACAAGGATCTTCGATGAGTTTTCGAATAGAAAGAACATCCACTTCCATTTTGACTCCAGAGTCGACGGAATAAATATCGAAGACTCCAAGATAGTTCTTCAAGGAGAGAGATTTGAGGCCGAGTTTGATTACGTGGTTATTGCAGTAGGAAGGAGTGGTCATGCTCTGATAAAAAAGGTTACCGCTCGATATCCTGAGATCGTTGTGTCTAGTAATACTGTGGATATTGGAGTGAGATTCGAGCTGCCTGATCATGTAGTGGAAGAGATCAACAACGAAATGTACGAGTTCAAAGTCAGATTGAAGACCAAAACAGGCTACACTGTAAGAACCTTCTGTAACAACCCCTCGGGAAAGGTTGTGCTAGAGAATTACGACGACTTCGTAACGGTTAACGGTCATTCAAATTCTGATGGAAGCTCCGAAAACACAAACTTCGCCATTCTATGTACAACACGGTTCACGGAACCTTTTCACGATCCGATTGGTTATGGCTCATATATAAGTAGGTTAAGCAACATTCTTGCCGGAGGTAGGAAAGTCATTTCGCAGACTTATGAAGACTTCATCCAAAGCAAGAGAACCAAGAGGCTGGGAAGAGTCAAGCCTACATTGCCCGAAAGAGATTTCATTCTTGGCGACATCAACCTAGTCTTGCCAAGGAGAATTTCCGTTTCCATCACTGAGTTTATTGAGAAACTGAGCGAGGTTATTCCCGGTATCTCTTATCCTGACAATCTGATGTATGCTGTTGAGGTCAAGTTCTACTCAAATAAGATAGACAACGGCAGATACAGCAATTTGAAGTTCATCGGTGACTGCAGCGGACACACTAGATCGATAACCTATGCCACAGGCCACGGGAGACTACTGGGTTCTTCCCTCAAATAAGGAGGTTTTGAGGCGCGGTTTGCTTTTACCACAGTAAGTTACTTCTGAAGACGATCAACTCGACTGTGCTTGCGATTTGTTTCAGCACCAAATTTAGTGTAGTTGAGTCAGAAGCAAAGAATGAGCCTTCTTTCGTTGTACCAAAGATCGCTTCTTTCTCTATCTCTTTTTGCTTTTCGAAAGTGATTGCGACTCTTGAAAGACTAACCGCTTGACCGAGAAATCGATGCCGGTAAAGCATTTGCAACTATTCCGCAACTGAAAATATACATATTTCCTGAACTACTTGTCTCATCGAAAGGTCTCAAAGTTGAAAAGCCGAGATGAAAGATTGTACTGTTACGTGAAAGACGGCAACGCCAGAGCAAAGCACACCAACACCCTTTTAAGTGCGACTTCTCCTCATAGCACCCGATAATGTATGAAAGATCAACCGGAAGGGTCCGATCAAAGATCGGGCCTTTACTTTAAAAGGGAGGGATAGTTCTTGAAGGTGATAAACTCCATAGTCTTCTTTGGAACAAGTAATCTCGGCTCTGCGAGAACATTCTATAAAGACCTAATCGGTCTGGACTTGTTTAAAGATCAGGGGAAATGCTTGATCTTTTCAACCCCGGGAGGCGGCATGCTCGGGTTCTGCAATCATCTTCATGATCGTTCCAGAAAAGGCGATCCGATAATAACGTTATTGACCGAAAATGTTGATGAATTTCACAGGAAATTGATCAGTGCTGGAGTAGTTTGCACCGACCCGATAGTTAATGAGGAGTTCAATATCTATCACTTCTTCACAAGCGATCCGGACGGCCATCGATTAGAGATTCAGAGATTTCTTGAAGAATAGTCCAAGCTGTTTCTTATCGGTCATGAATGGTAGAATTGTTTGAGAACTCCAGTCAGGGTGATAGATTTGAGAAAAGTTACACTCTTTGTTATTTTGCTTTGTTCTCTCATTGCGGTTGGTATAGACTACTTGCCTGATGGCAAGGCATTCAGCGTTACTTCAGTTGCTGTCAGTTCCGACGGAGAGAAGTTGGTTTCGGGTTATATCGATAATACGGTCAAAGTTTGGAGTCTTCTAGATGGAAGGCTCCTAAACAACCTCTTACTGAACAGCGCTTGGGTTACTTCAGTAGCCGTTTCGCCTGACGGAAAGATGGGAATTGCCGGTTATGATGATGGAATGATCATCGTATGGGATCTCAAGACTGGCAATAAGATCAAAGTCCTTAGCAGTCATACAAGTGCTGTGAATGACTTGATAGTAACAGATGATAGTAAAACACTATATTCATGCAGTTCTGATGCAACGGTGAAAGTTTGGTCGCTTTCTTCTCTCTCTTTCATAAGGACTCTAAGAGGCCACTCTGGACCGGTGCACTCGATAGTCGATTGGCCCGAACAGAATCGTCTTTACTCCGCTTCAGAGGATGGGACCCTAAGAATCTGGGATACTTCAACAGGTCAACAAGTAAAGGTTATCAGAGCCGAGGTTGGATCTCTCACTGCCGTCTCCATGGATCGGGAGAGGACGATTCTAATTCTGGGCTCCGAAGCCGGTCACTTGAAATCCTACGATGTAAAAACGTGGTCTCCACTTAAGACTTCAAGAGCCCACAACGCGCGAGTCACGAAGATACTAGTCGAAGATGCTGTGGTCTACACGGCTTCTTGTGACAGAACGATAAAACTTCTTTCTCTTCCGTCACTCAGCCTGGTAAATATGATTACGGGTCATAACTGGGACGTAACGGAGATTGTTCTGTCGAGTGATGGCTATGCCCTATATTCTTCTTCCACAGACGGGACTATTAAGATATGGGATATCGAAAAAGGCTCAGCAATAGGGACTCTTATAGGCTTTGGAGACGGAGAGTATTTCTCTTACAATGCTCTTGGAAATTGGGTTTCTTCTTCAAAGGCACTTGATCGAGTAAGCACAAATGAAGGAGCAAAACCATCGGAAGTAGCAAAGCAGATCAACTCGCTTCTTCTCCAACTTGACAAATTGCCAAAGATTTACGGCCCTTCGATTCAGAACATCACCATAGAGGAAGCCTTTGTCGGTTTTTCTGTCTCTCAATCCGTGACGCAAGTGACAGTAAATGGAGAGCAAGTCGCAATTGGAGCGGACAGGGAAGTTGTCTTTGAGCCAGATGGCGCCGGTGACTATATTATAAGAGCTTACGATAGTTCGGGGCTCTACGACGAAAGAACTCTTACGGTGCGCTTTGAAGAGATAGTAATGTACGTTGTCAAAGATATCGGAGTTTATCAAAGGGGTGACAGGGTTATCATAGATGATTCAAGAGAGACAGCCTTCCTAGTGAACGGCGAGTGGCTCGACAAGGACTCATTCTCCAGATCTGCTCCGGACGTTGAACCTCCCCTAATAGAAGGTGAAGGAGTGCAGAGAGTCTCGCTAGGGGAAACCAAGTATCTTGAGTTTTCCGTTTCGGATAACGCTACCGTAACTACCGTCGAAATCGTCTCACCAGATCTCACAGTCTCAACACTCGAAGTCAATTCTGCTTCAGAAGAAATAAAGACTGAAGTTCAAGGAACGGGTGTTTATACCGTTTATGCTTTTGACTGTGAAGGGAACAAGAGTGCCGCAACCTTTGCTATTGAAGCAGAACCGAGAAGATTCTGGGTTTCCGAGGATCATGAGAGCCTCAGACAGGGCCAAGAGGTGCAGGCAACTGAAGAAGGCGAGAGTTGCTACTTTGTTACAGGTTACGGATGGCTAGAGAAGATGTACCTCTCTGTGAATCCAGTTTCAACAGGGTATCCTGATATTTATGGCGATCCAGTCCAGTTTGCCGCTTCCGACAATGAAAGAATACTGACTTTCACGGTCAGAGATGACGTAAATGTGAAAGAGGTTGTCGTTTCTGGAAAGGCTTACCCGGTAAACGAAAGAGAAAGGGAAATGTATATTATTGTAAATGGATACGGAGAATACATTGTTACTGTTAATGACGTTGAAGGGAACTCTACTCAAGCGAGTTTCACGCTTATGGCTCCTCCTGAGGATAAGAAAGCTTCGATTACATCCTGGGCTTGGTTAATCCCAATTTTGGCAATAACCATGGGTTTCCTTCTCAAGATTACACACTCCTCAAAGAAGAAGAGACGTAAGGTAAGACTTTGACATGAAAAGGATGCTTTTCATAATTTTGGTAAGCTCTGCTGCCCTGGCAGCCGTTCTTGGTCTCGGGCTGCTGAGACGACAGACACAAGATTTCGAGTTGCTTCAGACTGAAGCAATCAGGATCAAGTTCGGAGAACAGCTTTCGCTTTCACTTACAGATCTCGTGAAAAGTAACGGAAATAGCCTCTCTTTTTCGGTGGTTGGCGGAAACGGTAAAATAGTTGACGATTTGCTTTTGATTGATTCAAGGCAACTCAACCTCCCCAAAGATAATGTTGAAATCGTTGTTCAATCGGATACCTTAACGGCAGTCATTCCGATTGAAGTCTTAATAGAGAACTCGCTTCAACCACCATTACTAAGAATAGATAACAAGAAGCTTCTTGAAGGCGAAACCCTCGAAATCGACTTGAGAGAGGTCACTATTTCAGAGTCCGGCAATGTGAAATACGAGTTGGTGAGTGGAGTAGGTTTCATAAAGGATTACAAATACAGTTACACTGCTACATTTACCGAAGCCCCTTCAGCGCATAGAGTAACCATTAAAGCGATAGATGAGTTGAAACAGTGGCACTGTGAAACCTTCAGCATAATCATTATGGACAAAAATCAATGGCCTCTAGAGCCTTTTTCCCCTTTTCCTGAAGATGGGATCGAAGACTTTTTCAGTGATCTCGTTCTTTCGTGGAAATGTGCTGACCCGGACGGAGACCCTCTGTCGTACGATCTGTTTTTTGGGAGTGCGGAGCTGGAAAAACTGGTCGAGAACATAACGGAGAACCACTATTCGCTACCCCCTCTTGAAGACGGGGTGAGGTATTTCTGGCAGGTTGTCGCAGATGACGGAAAGGGCGGTTCAGTAAAGAGTCCTATCTGGTCATTCTCAACAAAGACAATACCCGGCTTATTGTGGAAAAGGATTATGGGTAGCGAATCAAGGGATATCTTCACAAGGGTGAGGTCATTATCTGATGGAAGTTTGATTCTAGCAGGATCATCGGAAAGTTTCACACAAACTAATGCAACACCCGGCAGCCCTTCAAGAGATGGGTGGATTGTGCGACTAGATGGAAATGGGTACCTTGCCTGGCAGAAGAGATTCGATCTAGGTTGGACTGAGTTCGGTGATGTAATCGCTACTTCTGACGGTGGGTTTCTTGTTTCAGGTAGAGTGCATGCATCATCGGGAATGAAGATCGGAGAATCATCTACTCTAATTGCGATCAAACTTGACAGATTTGCCAATGAGAGTTGGAGGTTCCAGATCCACGGGCCATTATGTGAAGCTGCTTCGGTGATAGAGTCTGAAGATGGATACTTTCTTTTGGGAACTAAGTCTTCACTTGATGGTATCAAAAGCGATGTGGTGCTCTTGAAGCTAGATAACTTTGGAAAAGAGGTTTGGCAGAAATCGTTTGGTGGCAGCTCTTTCGATAGGGCAGTAGCTTTTGATCTTGATCCTAACGGTGACATTGTTATTGTTGCAGAGACCACATCAGATGACGGAGACGCAGAGGGAAATTCAGGGAGTAAACTGACGGTTAATGGAATCACTATAGAATTCTCATCAAATCTTGTCCTGAAGGTTTCAAGAGAAGGAAACCTGATTTGGTCACGCGTGCTGGCAGGAGAAACCGAGGTTTCTCCTTCTTCTGTGAAGGTAGACCCTTCTGGCGACATCTTTATCAGTGGCTCTACTAACTCCACTAATGGGACCTTCTCTCACAGGCAGAGTCCAGATTATGATGGTTATGTTGTTAGGCTCTCAACCGAAGGAGAAGTCCTGTGGGCAAAAACATTCGGTGGTGACGGCAACGATGTGATAAAGGATTTCTATTTGACACCTTCCGGAGGAGTTCAGGCGGTGGGTTTCTCTGAGTCGAATGTCAGTTCGAATAGTCATGAGAGTTCATCGTTGAGAAAGACCGGGTTAACCCACAGCGATTTCTGGATTCTGCAGCTTGATAACAATGGAAGACTGCTTTGGCAAACCTTCCTGGGCGGAGACATGGAAGATGTGGGTCTTTCGATCGCGAGTTGCGGCGATGGATTTGCTGTAGCGGGTTATTCGGCTTCCAATGATGGCGATGTGGGTTCCAATAGAGGAGAGTTTGATGCGGTTGTTTTCTATCTCCACTGATCAACAATAGAAGCTCCACTTCAGATTTTTCCTCTTTGCGATAAACGCGGCTGAAAAGCAATTGCTCAAGAGGGAATCCGAGCTTTCTCCATCTACTGGGAACTGACAGACTCCTATCAACACCGAGGGCAATATCTCTGTATCGCCTATGAAAACAGGTCTCTCAAGACTTGAAACAAGTGAAGACACCATCGAAGAAACAGTGTACCTTTCACCGGAATCAATTGCGATTATGAAAACATCCTCCATAATTCTGAAGAGCCTTTCTTCAGATGATTCTTTGGCGAGCCTCCGGCTGAATCTGTGCAAAAACCCATCCGCCGTCTTCTTTCCAAACATCGCAGTGATTTCTTTTATCCCAGAGAGGAAGATACAGATCACATGAAATGAGAAGCCTTCTTGTTTCGAAAGAAAAATCCTTTCGGTCAGAAAGGAATGCATGGAGCTCTCGTTTCCAAATCCCGAGAGTGGATCGGAAAAGGCCATATCTTTCAGCGCATTCATAAGACAACTGGATTCGTTGTCATCCCTAATGGAAATCAAGTAAGACAGCTCTTCCGATATACCCAAAGAAGAGATGCTAATCGTCAATGAAAAACCTCCACGTTGGCCTTCATCTTCTAGCGAGAAGTACTCATTGGCTTCATGACCGTCCATAACTGCTCTGAATCTGCTGGTTGCCGGGCCATCCAGCAGAGAAAGAAAGCTTTGAAAATCGAATTCATCATTTCTTATGAAACTCATTTCACAGTAGTAAGCGGCAACTAGCCCTTCCCACCTTGTGTTTTTAACGACAATCTTACCCTTGATGGAAAGAATTGCCGAAGGTTCAGGGAATCCGCCAAGCAGACGTTCTGCAATCTTCAAACTCTCATCTGGTTTCCTCTCTCTAGTATTCATAAGCCTCCTTAAGCGCCCAGCTCAAACCAATTTTATCAAATGCAATTCCATGCCAGCATACAGTTGAAGAACTTCTTTTAGAAGTATAGAATTCACTTGTGAAGACGATGATGCATTTCAGATTGGGTGAACTGAGCGATACGGATTTCATTGCTCCGCTCATTTACGACACAGATCCCTCTCACTTCGAAAAGGCTTTTGGGAAAAGAGCTATAGATGGGATTGTGTCTCTTGCTTCAATGAATAGCCCGATAAACCACAGCCGCATAACACTTTGTACAATTAATGAAGAACCAGTTGCAATATTTGCTCTTTACTCTCCAGAAACAATGAATGAATTGGTTTCTGAAAAACCTGAGCTTAGGAATTTTCCTTTTGGTCCTTTCGGATTAAGACTATTTAAAGAGTATCGAGTCTTACAGAAAGCTATGAGCATGAGCATTCGTGCTTGTCAGAGATATCTGGGTATGATCTCCGTCAAAAGAGAATTCCGAAGTGTGGGTTATGGGCGTGCGATTCTTGATTCTCTTGACAAAACAGGGTTTGAGGTTGTCCTTGATGTGTCTCGAAGAAACAGAAAGGCATTGTCTATATACGCTAAATGTGGTTTCAGGCCGGAAACCGAATTGCCTCCTGAATATCCATTAGAGAACAGTGTTCGGCTTAAAAGACCGAGTCTATCGATTCGCTAATCTAGCGCGTCATAACCTGTGTAGTGCTAGAGAGAACGCTTACAGCAAAAACAGCAACTTTCTAAGGACCTCATAATAGTTCTTTTCTTCGAAGGCTAGAGTTCTGTCATCTCTTCTGCTGACCCCAGGGAAGAAAGAGAGTTTGTGAGCCACTCTATGGTCAATATAAGCTATCTCCACGTTAAATTCTGCCGGCAATTCCAGAGGAACGGCTTCTTGTTTCCTAACTGCATTGTATACACCTTCCTCAATCAGCTTTATTGCCTTTTCTGGATGAATGGAGTCAACCGAAGAACCGCTTCCTCTGTTGGTCGGGACCGTAATTATACCCTTCACTGATTCTTCAGCAATCTTTGAGACTCCTTCGTCGCCACTTACGAAGACTACAGGTACTTCATAGTAGGAAGCCGACATTGCGTTAATCAAGAATTCACTCATCAACTCACCGTTGATCTTCAGATAGTATATTTCTCCAGACATGGTATGAGAAAGAGGGTTCATACCCATCCCGGAAGGCGAATGATATCCAGTAAACACAGCAGCTCCAAAACCCTCGTTTATGCCCTGCATCATCATCAAAGGATCTCTCGCCCATCCTCTAATAATCCGAACCTCTGAAGGCAGAGCAGAAGGATCGATGTTTCTCGCACTTCCGTGGGCATCTCTCACAACAACTTCCGAGGCTCCTGCCTTCAACGCCCCTTGAACCGCCGCCCTCACTTCAGCCGTCATCTGCTTGCTGAAGTATTCGTAGTCTTTGTGACCCTTTTTTGCTTCATCCCAGTCAACAATTCCAGCTGTTCCTTCAATATCGGCACTTATGTACACTTTCACAGTCGTTCCTCCTCGATTGACTTGTATAATAGTTTCTTCAGTTGACCGTCAATGCTATCAAAAGCGCTCTTCGTAACGCAGCCCTCTCATAGTTTTTTGCTCTTCCATATAGAAGAAACAAAAACAAGAGTCGAAATTTGCCTCAGCGGTTTCAGAGAAGACTTAAAGCAACAAAAATATGAATAACCAAGCCCGATTCACGGTCATCGGTATCAGCGCAAGTGAATAAACGCTCACCTAATCATCACATTCTTAGAGAGGTCATACAAGTCTTCAAGGTCTACTCGTATTAGCAGATCGAAAAAACCTTCTCTGGAACGAAGATTTCGATAGCTTTGCAGATGCCACTCACTTCCTTCGAGTGAGATGATCATAATCACACTCATCAACTGCTTCCTTGGCAAGCTTATCCGCAATCTCGTTGAATGTATTTCCGGTATGCGCCTTTACCTTCTCCCATTCGATTATTATTCTATTCGACATATCGCGGGCAAGTTCTGAATACCTTCTCGTAAGATCGTTTTTCGCTTCCCATTCTCCTGTTAACCAGCTTCTCAATCCTTCATAATCGTAATGAATAGTCGCCTTCTTGTAGCTCCTTTTCAGGCAGTAGGACAATCCTTCTATTACTGCTTCGATCTCCCCCACTACATTCCTCATTTCCGGGTTCTTCTTGGCACACCCCTTCATCTTCTTTTCAATTCGACCTTCAGTAACTACTACCACTCCGTATCCCGCAATGTTATCCTTGAAGCTCCCGTCAACAAAGACATGAGTTCCTTCATAGACTCTTCCATTGTATTCTTCCCAAAGAAACAGCAGTCGCTCCGCTAGTTCTTCCGGAAAACTTGAGGGCATAATCAGACGGATGTTACCTGACCGGTTAGTGTAAAGCTTGAAACCCTTGCCATTCTTCAATTCCACAAAGTACTCTCCAAGAGTACCCATGGAATAGTTCAGTCCCTCATTCTTCAGAAACTCTGCAAATCCAGAAGCAGCAACTCTCAAATTGGCAGTCCACTTCCCAATTCTCATACTCTGTACAGCGCCTCGATAAAATCCAGAAAGAGTAGCGTAGAGTAGCCTCCGATTGCAATAAACGGGCCAAACGGAAGTTGAGCCTTTCTATCAAAGTGCCTTCCTTTTGCTGCAGCTGTAACTGCATAGACTATGAGAGCAGAGAAAGAAGCTATCATAATCGTGTAGAGAGATCCAATGATACCCGTTCCCAACGAAAGTGCAGCAAGTAACTCAACATCTCCGAAGCCAAAACTGTCCTTCCTGACGAGATTTGCAATAAGAAAGAATGCAACCATTGCACCTGTGACAAGAAGAGCGTGCAATATGTTCTCAGGAAACCTTCCTTCTAGTGTTGACCATGCGAAGGCACCGATTCCTACCATGATTACTCCCGAATCAGGAATCATATAATAATCTAGATCAATGAAAGAAGAGACAATCAGCCCCGTGGTCAAAACAGACAAGGCCGTTGCCATCGTAAGAGAGAAAACCAAAGCATTTATCGCATAGAGGGATGCTGTAAGAAGCTCAACAATGGGGTATCTTATAGAAATAGGTTTACCGCAGTACCTACATCTTCCCCCCAATAGAATATAGCTGATCAATGGAATATTGTCTTTCCATGAGAGCTCATGTTTGCAGCCAGGGCAGATACTTCTTCTTGGTCTTACTATAGAGTATTCTTTTGAAGGAATCCTGAATATCAGAGCATTGGAGAAGCTCCCGAATATGAGCCCAAACACGAAGAATGCAGGAACTCTCAGAACTAGATTATTCCACACCGTCTTCTCTCTTCCTCAGTAAGATATTCGTCAAAAAGCTCCTTCTTTCCGTAGTAATACCATACCTGTTCACTTTCAAAGCCCTCAAGAAGGCGCTTTGCTTCAGAACACTTCCCTTTCTTCATGAAAGTAACCACAAGAAGCATCTTAAGTTCCGGCCTGTCGGGGTCATCATTCAGAAACTTCTTCGCAGATTCTTCGACTACGTCGAAATTCGAGTGTTTGAACTGTACCTTTGCCCAAGGCTCCATATCATTTATGTAAACTGGTCTTGCGCTAAGTACTTCTTCTTCCATCTTCTTCCTCATTTCGCTATTGCCCATTTTACCGTAAAGCTCTGCCATTTCTACTTTTGTAAGAATGCTGTCAGGATCTCTTTCAGAAAGGCTCTTGAGAACGTTCAAGGCTTCCTCCATGCGCCCCGCATTTATGTAAGCATCGGTGAGCATGAAATATGTGACGAGGTGATCTGGCGACAAAGCGATTTCCTTCTCCCAGTATGCCGCAGCCTCATTGAACTCCCCTCTGTTATAAAAGGTTTGACCTAGAAAAGAGTACGCTGTAACTAATGAGGGGTCGATCTTCAAGGCTCGCTGCAGCCAGTTGATACCTTCATCTTCGTTTCCAGATTCAAGAAAGACCGTTCCTTTGAGCTCGCAAACGGTTGCTTTGTCCACACTTGCTTCCAAAAGCATATCTAGAAACTGCTGAGCGCTTTCGTAATCGCCTCTATCTGCAATTGCTAGCACCTTGTCCTGAAAACCAGAGAATGTCCCCCTGGGAAATGATTTTATTGTCAAGTCAGTCTCCCTGAGGTATTCCTTGAACTCCTCAACCTCGATTGGCGCGTAATTCTCAGGTGTGATTATATCATCGAACAAGTTGGCTAGATTCTTTGTGCAAATGAGATCTCCTTCTATCTTGCTACCCTTCAAATCATCAATTGCAAGATAAATGTCTCCGTCGTATATTTGATCAAGAATAGCAATTGAAAAAGGCAATGTCTCGGTTATTGCAAAAGTATTTTCCCCATACTTGAGGCGAATAATCTCCATGTGGCACCTCTTCTCTGAGTCTTTTGTAGAAAATATACCACGTTTGATCACTATAAGAGTGACTTTCCGAACATCAAGCATATCTTGGTTGAAGTGAAAAGTAATGAGATAATACTTGTGAATGTCTTAATAGAACTTAAGGAGGCACAATATGGGAAATGAAGAGTTGGCTATATTGAAGTATGCTTTGGCCCGAGAGAGAGAGGGTGCAAAGTTCTATAGAGAAAGAGCCAGGGAAATTCACGTTCCGGAAGTTAGGGAATTGTTCGCTGAACTGGCGGAAATGGAAATGGATCACGTATCTTTCATCGCCGCAATGTTCGAAGGAGTCTCTAGAGGAGATGAAATCTCTTTCACAGAAATCGAAGATAGGGACACATTCTCTTCGAGGGAGGCTCTTGAGCTGAAAGGCATTTCTGTTGACTCCCTAGCTGGAGACTTATCCGCGCTTAGAATAGCTTATCTTATAGAGAAAGACTTCGAAGACTTCTATAATCAAAAATCAGAGGAATCTTCGAAAGCCGAAATCAAGAGATTATTCAGTACGCTCTCAAAATGGGAACAAAATCACAAGCAGGCTCTTCTCAGTCTCTATGAGTCTCTTATGAAGGAATACTGGAACACCCAAGGATTTGAGCCTCTGTACTAGTTTTTTCTCTTCTTCCCGTTGTGTTCCTTCGTTCTGGACTTGTTTGATGATACGGTTTTCTTTTTGTTGTTTCTTGATTCCTTCTCTTTTGCTATGCTGAAATCTATCTCCATTGTAGTCTTGTCTGCCCTTACAACTTGAACTCTCAACTGATCGCCGATTCTGAAAATCCTCTTACTCTTCCTTCCAACTAGAATGTTCTGGTTTTCTATGAAATCGTAATAATCATCTAGAGTTGAAATATGGATTAGACCTGATATCATCTTCTCCGTAAGCTCTACGAAAATCCCAAACTTCGTGACACCTGTTATAACGCCGTCAAAGGTGTCACCGATTCTGTTAGCGATATACTCGACCTTTTTCATGTCTAGCAAATCCCATTCAGCTTCATTCGCAACTCTCTCTCTCTTAGAAGCCCAAGAAGCAATTTTGGGAAGAACTTCTTCAAGATCCTTTGATTCCTCAATGAGGTCTCTCCCGGAGTTATTCACCAGTTTCTTCAGGAGCCTGTGCACAATTAAATCTGGATATCTTCTTATAGGCGAAGTGAAGTGAGTGTATGCTTCTGAGGCCAGCCCAAAATGCCCGATATTCCTACTGGAATATACCGCTCGCTTCATACCTCTTACAAGAACTCTCTCTATCGAAGTGTGGAGAGGATGATCCTTTGTCTTCTCAAGTATCTGTTGAAGAGCTTTAGGATGAACATTTCTAGGGATTTTTACCTTCATGCCAAGAGCTTCGAGATAGTTCTTCAATTGCATCATCGACTCAGGATCAGGCTCTTCATGAATCCTGTAAACAAATGGTAATCCTCTACTGTTGAAAATCTCGGCCACTGTCTCGTTGGCCAGTATCATAAACTCTTCAATAATCCACTCAGAAATCCCGCGGGTCTGAGGCAGGATATCTGCTACTCTGCCTTCTTCATCAAAAATGATCTTGACTTCTCTCGAAGAAATGTCCATGACCGAGCCCCGCTTCTTTCTGAGATCTCTGATTTTCTGAGCCAACTCATGTGATAGTCTCAAAGACTCGGCAACAGGCCTAAGCTTTTCCATCGTTTCGGCAGAGGCTTCTCCATTAAGAAATCCATTTACCTCCGAGTAAGTAAGTCTTCTCCTTGAATTGATCACGGAATTCTTAATCTCGGAGGCAATCACCCGTCCTCTCTGATCTATTTCAATCAAAAGAGAAAGAGTCAACCTGTCTTCTTCTGGTCTCAGCGAACAAATATCGTTTGACAACTCAACTGGGAGCATCGGAATAACCGTATCAAGCAAATACACAGACGTTCCTCTTGAATAGGCTTCGGAATCGATCTGCGTCCCTTCGCGAACATAGTATGAGACATCGGCTATGTGAATTCCTAACATATAATTCCCTTCGGAATTCCTTCTAAGAGAAATCGCGTCGTCGAAGTCCATCGCATCATCGCCATCGATTGTGAATACCAGTTCACTCCGGAGATCCTCTCTTTCTTTTATCTCTCTCGAGCTAATCTTCCTTGACATCTTAGCGGCCTGAGTCTTAACTTCTTCGGGAAAATATCCGGGCTCCGGCAGACCCTGCTTGTATATGACCGTTAAGAGGTCTACCTCTGGACTTAGCGCATCTCCGAGAACTCGCTCTACTACTCCTTCGGGATTTCTCCCCGGTGACGGATATTTGGTAATCCTCACAAGAACTTTGTCGTCTGGTTTTGCTCCGTTGAATCCTTCTGGTGGAATGTAGAAGTCGTTCTTTATTCGGATGTCATCGGCTACTACGAAGGCCATTATTCCCCTTGTCTTGAAGGTACCTACTACCTTTTCCTTATTCCGTTTTATGACTTTGACTATCCTTCCTTTTCTTATCTCTCTGAATCTGCCGGTTATCTCTACGAAGACAGTGTCTCCATGAATTGAGAAGCCGGTATCCTCCGACGGTATGAAGATATCTTCTCCGTCTTCAATAGTTATAAAGGCTCCCATGTTCCTTCTAGCAAACTCTACTGTCCCTACCACCGTTTTCTCACCAGGAGAGATGTATCTTCCCTTGGAATCCTTAACGATTACCGATGAATCAACCAATTGCTGAAGATATTTCTTGAGCAATGCCCTGCTTTCATTATCGCTTAGCTCTAGCTTGGCAGCAAGACCTCTCAACGTAGTTGGTGAGTATTCCGGAGATGTCACATGTTCTCTCAATGTTTTCAAACTTAGCTTCATAAGCCTCTTCCCTCTCTGTCGTCAGACAAGATTGCGTCACTTCATGTTATAATTATACAGTCTATGCGTCAGCATTATTAGAACTTACAGGAGGTTAGTAATGCGAATTGGGATACTGACTGGCGGCGGGGACTGCCCAGGGTTGAATGCTGTTATTAGAGGAATTGTCAAATCTGCTCCAGAAAGCGTGGAAATAATCGGCTTGATGCACGGTTGGAAAGGGCTGGTCAATGGAGAAAGCATGAAGCTTACCGATAACGATGTTGAAGGAATTCACATCCTTGGCGGTACTATTCTCGGAACATCCAGGACAAACCCCTTTAAGTCGGAAGATATGAGAACCAAGATGGAGGAAAACATTAAGAAGTTGGGACTGGACGTAATTATCGGCATCGGTGGAGACGATACGTTAAGTGTTGCCGCAAAGCTTTCCTCTATGGGATACAAAACGATTGGGGTTCCAAAAACAATTGACAACGACGTTGCAAATACAGATTATACTTTCGGGTATCAGACGGCTGTTAATGTTGGAGCAGATGCTATTGACAGGCTGCATTCAACCGCGAAGTCTCACGGAAGGATAATCATCGTGGAGCTAATGGGGCGCGAAGCAGGATGGGTTACTCTAGAAGCAGGAATGGCTGCTGGGGCTCATCTTATACTAATTCCCGAATACCCGATGACAATAGATGAAATCCTTGACTATGTGAAGAACAGGATGGATCGCTATGGTTATATGATTGTTGCTGTTGCCGAAGGGTTCAAACCAACAGAACTTGAGAACGTTGTGGGCGATGAAAGTAAGATCGATGCTTTCGGGCATATCAAACTGGGAGGAATCGCCCATTATATGGCAAACATCATTTCTGAGAGGACCGGTTACGACACAAGATCAGTAGTTCTTGGACATCTTCTGAGAGGAGGTACTCCAACTGCTTTCGACCGAATTCTCGGAACTAGATATGGAGTACATGCAATGGAGCTTGTTATGAAAGGTGATTTTGGAAGAATGGTTGCACTTAGGGGCAATGACATTATCTCTATACCTCTTGAGTATGGAATAGCCACGAAGAAGCTTGTGCCTTTTGAATACTACAAGTTGTCTCAGATCTTCTTCGACTGAGGGACAGAGTTGCCAAATTCCGAGCCTGTAAGAGTTGCAAAATATGCGCTGGAGGAATATTTGCAGCAGCGTTCAGTAATTCCTGTGCCCGAATGGGTTTCTGAGGAATTGACTGCCAGAAGGGCCGGATGTTTCGTATCAATCCATACTCGTGACGGCTCGCTTAGAGGGTGCATAGGAACGATATATCCCACCGAAGAAAACGTGGCTCTTGAGATAATAAACAATGCGATTTCAGCATCGACTAGAGATCCTCGGTTCTCACCAATTAGCGTGGGCGAATTGCCTTGTCTGGATATAACGGTGGACATTCTGGGACTACCTGAAGAGACAACTGTCGCAGAACTGAATCCAAAGATGTTTGGGGTTATTGTCACCCTTGGAAACAGAAAGGGTGTCCTTCTACCCGATCTGGAAGGCGTCGAAACTGTTCAGCAACAGTTGAGAATAGCATTACGTAAAGCAGGCATCAGGGAATCCGAGGACTACAGGATATTCAGGTTCGCGGTTGAAAGGTATTACTGACAACGATAAGAGGTGGTTGTTTTGAAATCGGCCGTGTATTTTGACGAATATGGTGAAGAAGACGCTCTTCAGTGCCTACTCTGTCCTATGCGTTGTGTGATTAAGCCAAATCAGGTTGGCTTCTGTGGTGTAAGGAAGAACGTTGACGGAATGTTGTATTCGCTGAATTACGGTCAGCTTACTTCGATAGCAATAGATCCAATCGAGAAGAAACCTCTGTACCATTTCTATCCGGGAGAGACAATACTGTCGGTAGGTTCGTGGGGGTGCAATCTTAAGTGCAATTTCTGTCAGAACTGGGAAATCTCGAAAGAGAGACCGAAAACAGTGAAGCGTGTGATGCCTCAGCAGCTGATTCAGATAGCCCTTGAAAGGGAGTCTAGGGGCATCGCATTCACGTATAATGAACCAATAGTCTCTTTCGAGTTCATTCTTGACACCTCGAGAGCGGCGGCAAAGGAAGGAATTTACAGTGTGCTTGTTACAAACGGTGTGATTGAAGAGGAGCCAATGGATCTCCTTTCACAGTCGGTTAGAGCAATGAATATCGATTTAAAGGGTTGGAACGATGACTTCTACATCAATGAAATTGGCACAGAGAAGAGAAATGTTCTAAGATCAATAGAGACGGCAAAAAAGGTAGGAACGCATTTGGAATTGACAACATTAATAATTCCTGGTAAGAATGATTCCACTGAAGAAATGAGAGAAGAGGCAAAATGGATTTCAGAGCTTTCGAAAGACATTCCCCTTCACATAAACAGATATTATCCTAACTACAGGAGTGAGATCCCGCCCACTTCTCCAGAGTCGCTGGTAAGGCTTGCAGATGTTGCAAAAGAATACTTGAGATATGTCTATGTTGGGAACATTAGTCTTCCCGGTCTCTCCGATACGTCATGCCCTCACTGTGGAAATCTTCTGATTGAGAGGAAGGGAATGCGAAGTTCAGTAATCGGCATAGATGAAAAAGGAAGGTGCAATAAGTGCCAGGAAGAGATTCCAGTAGTCTCCTGAGAAGCCGTACTGTAGCCTATGCGTTGCTTTTTATCTCTGCGATGGTTCTGCTGATTTTCGTTTTCTTTCGACAGAAACCTGTTGAGTACTACGACAGAACCGAATACCTTCTTGGGACTTATGTTACCATAAGAGTTTCATCCTCGAAAATGTCTCCTGTTGCTCTGGCAGAAGCCGCCTTAAGCGAGATCAAGCGAATTGACGAAAAATTCGGTAGCCGAACCAATGGCATAATTGCCGAGCTAAACAGAAGTGGAGAGCTTCATGACATCGACAAAGAAACAAGTTTCCTTATTAAGTCCGCTCTTGAGATCTCGAGAAACACATCCGGTGCATTCGATCCTACACTTTATTCGCTAACCAGACTGTGGGGTTTTGACGATGAGTCTTCGTTGAGAAGAATTCCTTCAGAAGATGAAATCGAAGCCGCTCTACGTTCCACCGGATTCTCCAGGATCACGTTCGATGAGAAGACAGGATATGTCTCGCTGTCGGACGGTGCAATGATGGATCTTGGAGCGATTGCAAAGGGATACGCAGTAGATATGGCTATTGCGAAGATCAAAGCGCTCGACGAGGGAGCGACTGGCTTCATTGATGCTGGCGGAGACATTGGGGTAATCGGTCCGAAGTACGGAAGCAGGCCGTGGATAATCGGTGTGAGAGATCCGAGAGGGGAGAGTGTCCAAGACGTTATCGAGTATATCTATCTATATGATGGTGCAGTTGCTACTTCTGGGGACTATGAAAGATTTTTTGTGGAAGACAACGTACGTTACCACCACATTCTCGATCCAGAGACTGGATACCCATCCCGCAACGGAGTTATTAGCGCAACCGTTATTGGCAGAAGCGCCATGCTTGCAGATGCATATGCAACTGCCGCCTTTGTGATTGGTATGGAGCCGGGAGTAACATTCTTGCCGAGATTTGGAGCACTCGTTCTTCTCGTAATGGAAGATATGAGTACTTTTAAGTCACCGGGTTTTGAAGTATATCAGGAGCGATGAAGTTATTCACAAAATACGACTTCGCGCTTGTTGTGTCACTGTTAGCAGTGATTGTGATTCTTTTGTTCCCAAGGGGAACCTCCTCTCATGTAGCTGAGATCTATTTTGATGGGAATCTGATAAGAACCATGAACCTTAAGGAAGACCAACAAGTTTATCTTGATGTTGGAATGCTAGTCAAAGTGGAAGGCGGAAGGATCTCAGTTGTAGATTCCGATTGCCCAGAAAAACTATGTGTTTCACAGGGTGCGATAGACAAGCCGAATATACCGATTGTATGCGTTCCAAACAAGATAATCATAAGAATTCCTTCAGGCATAAGCGACATCGATGTGATAACGCAGTGAGGCTTTTTTTCAAAATATCTAGGTGAAATCCCTTGTGCAACCGGCAAATTTGTCCGCAGAAAAATTTCGGCGCGGGTTTGTCACCTGTCACGAAGATGGAGTAGTAATGGAGGCAAGAAGAGTAACCACACTATCGATGTTAATAGCGATAGGTTCTGTACTTTATCTTCTAGAAACCCTCATACCTTTTCCTTTGCCAGTTCCAGGCGGAAGATGGGGCTTCTCAAATCTTGTCTTGTTATTAGCTCTATCAGGAATGCCATTCAAAAACGTTATCGCCATTTCTATTGGGAAAACCTTCATAGGCAGCCTCTTAACAGGAAGACTAGCAACACCTGGATTCTTGATGGGGATTTCGGGAGCTTCTACATCGGCCTCAGTTATGTGGCTACTTAGCAAAACAGAGAAATTCGGCTTGATAGGAATCAGCCTTGTCGGTGCTTCTGTCAATAATTTCACTCAATTGCTGGTTGCTTCAACGATAGTTGTGAAAAGCTTTGAGATCGTTTTTCTTTACCCTTACATGTTGCTTCTTGGATCGATATCGGCAGTAATCAATGCTTATATTGCATTTGAAGTCATTCGAAGGATTGGTGATACTCTTTGGCAAGACTGATATTAGGTTCATCTTCTCCCAGAAGAAAAGAGCTCTTTCGGCTACTAAGAATCCCCTTTGAGATCGTCCCTCCCGAAGGAGTTGAAGAGAATCTCTCTGAGAGATACTCCGAAGCTGAGCTTTCGGAGCTATCTCACAGAAAGGCCCAAAACGTCTATCTCAGACGTCCCGATTCAATAGTTGTGGGAGCAGATACAGTAGTTGTGCTAGATGGATTTGTGCTTGGAAAACCAAGTTCTGTTGATGAGGCGTTCAGGATGCTTTCGTCCCTTACAGGAAAAACTCACTCAGTATACACATCACTGTCAGTAGTTTCCGAGAAGATCGCCTTCGAGTTTATTGAAGAGACCGAAGTCACTTTCAGAGAAGTACCTGAGAGAGTTTTGCGAGAGTATGCGGAAAGCGGCATCTCTCTGGACAAAGCCGGCGCATACGGAATACAGGATTACGGCGCACTCTTCGTGAAATGCATCTCAGGAGACTTTTACAATGTGATGGGATTACCAGTTGGAAGGCTATGGCAGGAGCTTCATTCGCGGGGGGTAGAATAAAATGGACACCCAATTGATGCCAAGGGAGAAACTGATAGAATACGGTGCCGGCTCTCTAACCAATAGTGAACTAATAGCAATTCTGCTGAGAACAGGAAGCAAAGGCAAAGGTGTAATTCAGATGAGTGAAGAGCTTCTCAACTACTATGGTTCGTTGACTGCGCTTCTTTCTGCTGAGGTATCTGAACTCATGAATATCAAAGGCCTCGGCACAGCAAAAGCCGTGTGTCTGAAAGCCTCTCTTGAACTAGGGCAGAGAATCTTCAGAGAAATGTCGGAAAATACAAGGGTACGTCTTGACGAACCGGAGGGTGTCTACTGTCTTTGCCATGATATGGCCTTCATGGATAGGGAGACAGTAAGAGTGATTTCTTTAGATACCAAACTGAACTACAGAGGTCTCAACACTGTGAGCATAGGAATTCTGGATTCTTCCCTTCTTCATCCCAGAGAGGTCTACAAACCCGCCATCAGCAGAACTGCCGCAGCAATAATCCTCGTCCATAATCACCCCTCCGGTGATCCATCTCCCAGCAAAGAGGACGAAGGCATTACCTCTAGGATTAGAAACGCTGGAGAAACTCTCGGAATTAAGATGCTGGATCACGTTATAATAGGAAGCGGCAGATACTATAGTTTTGCAGCAGGAAAGGTCTTCACAGCGGAGGTGGCGCATAATGATTTCGAGAGAAGAGGCAATGCTTCTTATAAGAAACAACATACATTCAAAGAATCTAATTAAGCACGTACTTGCTACTGAGGCGGTAATGAAAGCTCTGGCTGAAAAGCTGGAACAGGATAGAGATGTTTGGGCTATGGCAGGGCTTCTCCATGATCTTGACTACGAATTCACAAAGGATAATTTCAATGAACACGGTAACAAGTCCGTGCAGATGCTTGAAGGAAAGGATCTTCCCAACGAAGTGAAAGATGCTATTCTAGCGCACTGTGATAAGAAGGAGAGGGAGTCACTTATTGAGAAAGCCATTTATGCAGCCGACCCTGTGACAGGGTTCATAGTAGCTGCCGTCCTTATCAGAAAAGGAACCCAACTTGTCGATATTGATGTCGAATTCCTCTTGAACAGATTCAAGGAGAAGTCGTTTGCTAAGGGCGCAAGCAGGGAGCAAATGGCAAGTTGTTCAGAATTTGGAATTTCCCTTCCGGAGTTTCTCTCTCTTTCCTTAAGAGCTATGCAGGGAATTTCAAATGATTTGGAGCTTTGAGATTTCAAAAAGAGTGAGAGAAGGAAAGGTGATGCGATGATTAAAGAATCAGTTAGGAACGAAATCAGGAGATACAAGGAAGAATACTCCCCTGTTGTTAGAGAACTGCCCGATAAACTAAATGTCTCGAGATTCATCGACCATACTCTTCTGAAGGCCGACGCAACACCAGAAATGGTAAGAAAGCTTTGTGAAGAAGCTATGCGTTATGAGTTCTGGAGTGTCTGTGTGAATAGCGGATACATTCCTTTGGCAACTAAGTTGCTCGCAGAAAGTGATGTAAAAAAGACGGTTGTTGTGGGATTTCCTTTGGGACAGATGTCAAGTGAAGCAAAAGTTTTCGAAGCTTCATGGGCCTCTGACAATGGGGCAGACGAGTTTGACATGGTGATCAACGTGGGCCTTCTGAAGGCTGGAGAGTACGAAACCGTTTTTGATGACATAGTTAAAGTGGTAGAATCGGCTCATGGAAAACCTGTTAAGGTGATTTTGGAAACTTGTTTGTTGACCGTAGAAGAGAAGATCGCTGGCTGCGTTATTTCGAGAGAGGCAGGTTCCGCTTTCGTGAAGACTTCTACCGGTTTCTCCTCAGGTGGAGCAACTATAGAAGATGTTTCGCTTATGAAATTTGTGGTCGGTGACAAATGCAGAGTAAAGGCCTCCGGAGGTGTCAAGTCAAGAGAAGATGCTCTCAAAATGATAGTCGCCGGCGCAAACAGGATAGGTACAAGTTCTGGTATAAAGATAGTGACTGGAGAATCAAATGATAATTGGGGGGGTTATTAAAATGGATTTCTGCACACTACCAGTTAAAGACTTCTTGAAGAAAGTTGCTGAGAAATCTGCAACTCCAGGAGGCGGAGCAGTAGGTGCGGTCGTAGCTGCTCTCGCAGCGTCATTAGGGTCTATGGTTGCGAACTTGACCATTGGCAAGAAGGGATACGAAGATGTTGAAGGTCATATGGAGTCCGCTTTAGAAGTCTTTGAGTCAGAAAGCAACTACCTATGTGATCTTATGAACCGCGATATCCAGGCGTTCGACCAGGTGATGTCAGCCTATAAGATGTCAAAGGCCACAGATGATGAAAAGAATAGCAGGGAGATGAAGGTTCAGCAGGCTTTGAAAACAGCAATAGAAGTGCCTTTTGATCTCGCCAGACGCTGCAAGAATATCATTTTCAACGTCGAACGACTTGCCAAGTGGGGGAACTCAAATGTGCTTTCGGACGCAGAAAGTGCCGCTCACCTTCTTCATGCGGTTTACAAAATAGCTAAAGCCAACGTAATGATAAACATGAAATCTCTTAAAGACCCTGATTATGGCTCGTGGGTAAATGAAGAAATGAAGCAGTTGGAAAAACAGATAAACGCTTCCTACGAGAAAATCATCGAGATAATCGGGAAGCGAAATGGTTGAGCTGAGCATCAGAGCATCTAGCACCGAATCAAAGGCAAGAACCGGCATTATTAGTACTCCTCACGGAGAGTTTGATACGCCAGTGTTTATGCCGGTTGGGACCAATGGAACAGTTAAGGGAATATGGCAAGACCAGCTCCATGAACTCGAAGCAAGAATAATACTTGGCAACGCTTTTCATTTGTTCTTGCGCCCGGGGCTCGATATTCTACGAGATTTCGGTGGACTTCACAAGTTCATGTCTTGGGGTCATTCAATCCTAACGGATAGCGGGGGGTTCCAGGTTTTCTCGCTAAAAGACAAAAAGGTGAGCGATGAAGGAGTTAAGTTTCGCTCACCGCTTGATGGGAGGAGTCTTTTCGTTACTCCAGAGCTTTCGATGGAGATACAAGAAGCTGTTGGATCAGACATTGCAATGGCTTTTGATGAGTGTACTGAACCAAGTGCAACAAAGGAATACGTAAGGAATTCCGTGAATAGAACAACGGCTTGGGCAAAGAGATTTTTGATCGCACATAGAAGGAACAGTAAGCAGTCCTTTTTCGGTGTAGTTCAGGGAGGGTTCTTCAACGACTTAAGAGAAGAAAGTGCTTCTCAAATAACCGCCATGGATTTTGACGGGTTTGCACTAGGCGGGTTGAGCGTCGGAGAGGATTTTGAGACTACCGAGAGGGTGCTTTCAAGCTCTGTCGAGTTTCTACCGGAGGATCGGCCTAGATATCTAATGGGAGTCGGGACACCCGAACTGATAATGGTTGCTGTCGAAAACGGCGTTGACATGTTCGACAGTGTTCTCCCCACAAGGCTAGGAAGGCACGGGGCAGCTCTTACATCGCGGGGAAGAGTTAACCTGAAATCGGCGAGAAACAAGTTGGACAGATCTCCTGTTGATCCATTTTGTCAATGCAAAGTCTGTTCAACATACAGTAAAGCGTACATTCATCACCTTTTTACGAGGGATGAGATACTTGGAAAGACTCTGTTGAGTTACCATAACATCAGCTTTCTTATGCAGTTCGTGAAGAAGATCCGAGAGGCTATACTTGAAGATAGACTGGCTGAATTCAAAAACTACTGCCTAGAAACCGGCCTTATTCAAGCAGTTAATCCAAAGACTTCTGAAGAACGTATGGGGTGATAAGATGAAGAAGCTCTTGATTTTAGTGGTCGTATCTCTTGGTGTGGTTACTGCGGCATTGAATCCATTCTCGCTTCAAACAGGAGGAAATGGCATACTGGCAAAAGGGTATAGTTCGGGATTTGGAAGTCCATCAGATCTCTATGGAGTACTCAATTCAGCATTTTCATCGAGCTTTGTTGAACTCACCACAACCGCTTCCCCTTCATCAAATGAGCGTGGACTATACGTTCAGTTATTTGAGGACTCCGATGACGGAATGGCTGGAATGCTTCAGTACTATATGGATATTGGCAAAACGTCAAGTATTAGGTCGCTCAGCTACATGATATCTGGCGAACTTGGGCCCCTAACTGCCTATGGCGTAGATCTACAAATAAACATGTCCACCGCAACAACAACAAACTACGGTGTCGCAATCAAGGGTGGTATTACTGGAAAGGCTTACGAGATCCTGGACTACGTAGTAGCCTTCAGTAGTTCTATTTGGAATAGCGGTTCATCCGCAAATTCGATCGATCTTCTGGCAGGAATACGATTTGTTCCTGACCCTTTCATGATAGGACTTGAATTGGGAACAAGAGAGGGATTGGAAATCAAGTATTTTGGCCTTTCGACACAGTATACATACAACAGTCTTTTTTCGGCTCGAGCAGGAGTCTCGATGAACGCGGATCTTCTCGGAAACATGGATTTTCTTGTCGGAGGAGGAATCGAGGTTAGGGTTGGAGACATGCTTATTACATCCGGAATTGGTACTAACCTCACTAATAAGATCGAATCTATTAGTTTCGAGAGAACCTGGAGTGTGGGGCTTCTTGGCCGGTGGTGATTCTTTATTTACTAATCCTTAGTACCTAGCGTTTTCCGAGGTGATAGAATCCATTTACCCGTATAATCCCGCGAATCGGCGCGGGAGTTTCTACAGAAGGCCATAACCTTCTTTCTACGGCGTGCATTAATACTACCCCGCCTGGGGGTTTTTTCTTTCGGAGGCAAAATGGACAGGATTATTGTTCTTGACTACGGATCTCAATACACGCTCCTTCTCGCTCGACGAATACGAGAACTCGGTGTTCTTTGCACCGTAACAACTCCGGACTGCTTCACATTCGACAACAGCATAAGAGGCGTTGTTCTTTCTGGCGGCCCGCAAAGCGTCTATGAAGAAGGCTCTGCTGATGTCCCTGAACAACTACATGAACTCTCCGTGCCTATCCTCGGAATATGCTACGGAATGCACCTGCTGGCAAAACGAATGGGAGGGTTTGTCTCACGCGGAATTCGTGGCGAGTACGGCCTCACTGCGATATCTGTCGACACTAATCATCTTCGTGGAATCCCTAGTGAGATAGAAGTTTGGATGAGTCATGGAGACGAAGTAACCAGTCTACCTGAGAGTTGTTCAGTCATTGCCCGAAGCAGAAATGGAACGATTGCCGGATTCACGAACGGTAGAGACTTGGCCTTTCAATTTCATCCAGAGGTTCATCAAACTCAATATGGAAAGGAGTTGATAGAAAAGTTTGTACTTGGCGTATGCGGAGCTTCTCGGGATTGGAAGATCTCTGATTTCGCGAATGAGAAGATTGGAGAGATCCGAAGAACCGTTGAAGGGAAAAAGGTTGTTGGCGGGCTTTCTGGAGGGGTTGATTCGACTGTAGCTGCAGCATTGACAACCAGAGCAATAGGCGACGACTTCATCGGAATCTTCGTAAATCATGGCTTGATGAGAAAGAACGAGGAACTTGAAGTCCCAGGAACTCTGAAGAGTCTCGGTATGAACGTTATAACTGTTGATGCGTCCCAAGAGTTTTTCTTTGCACTAAAAGGGATTGTTGATCCCGAGGACAAGAGGAGAGCGATAGGAGAGACATTCGTCAAGGTCTTCGAAAGAGAAGCAAATAAACTGAGTGCAGACTTTCTTCTGCAGGGAACGATCTACTCTGATGTCATTGAATCCGGCGCATCCTCCAGAAGTGCGGAGAAGATCAAGAGTCACCACAATGTTGGTGGTCTGCCTGAGAATATGAAACTGACGCTCCTCGAGCCAATAAGAGAACTCTTCAAAGATGAAGTAAGGAATCTTGGTAGATTTCTCGGCATAGATGAAACCCTGATTAACAGACAACCCTTTCCTGGACCCGGCCTAGGGGTGAGGATAATCGGCGAAGTAACAGCCGAAAGGGCAAGAATATTAAAGGAAGTTGACTCTATCTTTCTCGAAGTGCTTACGGAATCGGGCGAAATAGAAAGGATCTGGCAGTCCTTTGCGGTGCTGCTCTCAATTTCAAGCGTCGGGGTTAAAGGTGACAAGAGATCATATGGTTCCGTAGTTGCACTTAGAGCCGTAGATAGCCATGAAGGCATGACTGCTTCCTGGCATGCGCTTCCTCATAACCTTCTTAGAGAAGTCTCTTCAAGGATTACGTCTCGGGTGAAGGAAGTCGGAAGGGTCGTTTTCGACATAACTGACAAACCTCCTGCAACCATCGAATGGGAGTGAGAAGAAGACGGTAACCCAGCCGGACAGCTATTCAGAAAACCAGTGGTGCTCAAAGCACCCTCATTGAGGTAGGTTTGCTTTCCAGTTTTTCTTACGAGAAAGCGCTTTCTGCTCTTTCAATGACCGAATAGATATCCGGGAACAGAAAGATAAGATCGTATAAAAAAGAAGACGCCTTCAGGCGTCTTCCTGGAGCGGAAGACGGGGTTCGAACCCGCGACCCCCTGCTTGGCAAGCAGGTGCTCTACCACTGAGCTACATCCGCATGAAGAGAATCATTCTCTGGTGCGAGAGGAGGGACTTGAACCCTCACAGGTCTCCCCACTGGATCCTAAGTCCAGCGCGTCTGCCAATTTCGCCACTCTCGCTGGTGACTCGCGCGGGATTCGAACCCGCGACCCCCTGATTAAAAGTCAGGTGCTCTACCTGCTGAGCTAGCGAGTCGCTCCCACTTACAGTCTCCAGCCTGCGCTGGCAGAAAGATTATATCATCACATCATCTGCCTATCAAGTGGAGAGAATTATTAAGATAATGTGAAACAGCAAGGATTGGCCAGAACCAATGCTAGTACAAAGAGTCCAAATGAGATGTTACTATCTAGCTAGGAGGTATAGAATGCTGTTACTTGCTGACGTGGGAAACACGACGACCGTTTTTGGTCTCGACAGTGGGAGCAAAATAGAGGCTGTATGGAGGCTTCCTTCTTTGAGGCTCGAGACGGAAGATGAACTATTCGTCATTCTTGAAGGACTCTTGAGGTACGAACAAGCTTCACTTTCGAGTATAAAAGGGCTTTGTGTGGCAAGCGTTGTTCCAAGACTAAACTCAACAATTGATTACTTCGCCAGAAAATATCTGTTGGAACCGGCCATGTTTGTCAAGGCCGATAGGTTTGTTTCTGTCGATCTGGAAACAGACAACCCTTCGGAAATTGGTGCCGATAGACTGGCAAACGTAATGGGCGCGAAGGAATGTTACGGAGCCAACGTAATCGTTGTCGATGTTGGGACTGCAATTACCATAGATATTGTTATGGATGGCGCATTTGCAGGTGGCGCAATTCTTCCTGGACCTGAAACGGCGATGTCTGCTCTCTTCTCCAGGACTGCAAAGCTGCCGGAAGTCGAGCTCTTCTTTGAAGACCACTACTTCGGAACGAGTACTGAGGACAACCTTAGAATCGGTATAGTAAACGGAACGTATTTCGCTCTGCAGGGAATTATTAGCGAAATCGAGAAGCAGTTTGATGTCAAGCCGAAAATCGTTGGAACGGGTGGAAAAGCACGTCTCTTCATTACTGAAGATGGGTTCATAGAAATGGACGACCCTTATCTAACCTTGAAGGGAATAAGATCCTATTACAATCGAGTGAAGTCATTTGAAAAGAATATTACTGATCAATCCTTGGATTGAAGATGTATCAGCCTACGATTACTGGCTAAAGCCTTTGGGGTTATTGTACATATCTTCTGCTCTGAAAACCCTTGGAGTTGAACCGGTCTTAGTTGACTGTCTTGATCGATACGATTCGGACCTTCTCTCATATTCCTCCGGTTCAGGTGAAAAATACTTCGGAACCGGGAAGTTCGTGGAAACCGTTGTTCCAAAACCAGACTGTATAGCTTCCATCCCAAGAAGGTTCAAGAGGTTCGGTTTTCCTGAAGAAGTATTCAGGAGCAAACTGCAACAACTAGACCACGTTGACGGTGTCTTCGTTACTTCTATGATGACGTACTGGCATTATGGAGTGAGCGACACAATAAGGGTTGTTCGCCAAGAGTTGCCGTCAATACCTATTGTGCTTGGTGGGGTCTACGCAACGCTGCTTCCGGAACACGCAAAAAGGAATGCAGGGGCAGATTTGGTCTGTCCCGGAACGGGAATGAAGCCTATAGAGAAGGCTCTGCTATTCCTCGGAATAAACAAATCTGTTCAGTCTGATTGGTTTGATGAGCTTAGTCCCGATTACTCGGCCTACGAATCTCCGCATTATGCTGTTGTAATAACCAGTCTAGGGTGCCCTTTCAGATGCGTTTACTGCGCAAGTAGTTATCTATGGCGCCATTTCTTAAGAAGAGATCCGACAAAGACTGCAGAGCATATCGAGTACCTGGTTAAATCATCGAATCTCTCAGACATTGTCTTTTTTGATGACGCGATTCTTGTTGGTGGCGGTTTCAAGACACTTATGAAAGAAATCGAACATCGTAGCATAAGAACAAGGTTTCACCTGCCTAATGGAGTGCACGCGCGATTTGTAGACAGGGAAACCGCAGATTTGATGTACGCTAATAACTTCAAGACGATTAAAATCGGACTGGAGACTTCAGATCGAGCCTTGCAAACTTCCACAGGGGGGAAAGTTTTTCTTAACGATATCTACAGAGCCGTCGATAACCTCTCAAAGGCCGGATTCACCTACAAGGAGATTAGCGCCTACATCATGCTGAATCTACCTGGACAGAGCGAAGAAGATGTACTGGACTCACTGAGAATCTGTGAAGAGTTAGGCCTGTCCCCAAGTCTTAACGAATTCACGCCTATACCAGGAACTCTGCAATGGAAAGAACTAATTGAAAGAGGTTCATTTGCTGAAGATATTGACCCACTACTTCTTGACAACTCGATCATTCCGCACTGGTGGAAGCAGGGATTCTCGTTGGACACTGTGCAGAGACTAAAAGAAGCGGCGTGGTCATTACGGAGGAAGTTGAGTGGAGAGTGATCTATTTCTCGCATTTGGTAGCAATATCGACAACAGACTGAATTACATCGCGGAAGCTTTCACAAAGCTCATCGAATTGGGATTGCCCCTTTTAGAGGTCTCGTCAGTATACACTACACAACCGTACGGAAACACAGAGCAGGATGATTTCCTGAACTGTGTCGGCAAGTTCCGTTACTCAGGAGATGTCAGGTTACTCATAAGAGATATTAAGTTCATTGAAAATGCTGTTGGCAGAGTTCAAAGATTCAGATGGAGTCCGAGGGAGATTGATATCGATATCTTGCTTCACGGAAAAACGGTTCTCCAGACAGTAGAGCTTACAGTTCCTCATAGCGATATAATTAATAGGAAGTTCGTTCTGGTCCCCTTGCTTGAAATTGATAGGGAGCTTAAGGACCCGAGAGACGGCACTCTCTTTTCGGATCATTTAGAGAGGCTGGGACAGGAGAGTTGGCCTAAGCCCTTCTTGAAAGCCAGACGCTTCAGAGAATTAATCGACCGGGAGGTGAAGAAATGAGAGGCAAACAATCCCGTTTCATCGTAGCGCTATTGTTTCTGGTAATTCTGGTTTCTTCCTGTGGAAGCTCCAGAGTTGACCTGGTACCTGGTAGGTTCGCAGGATTCACTATGAGTGGCTACATGGACATTTCAACGACTACAAGTGTTGGAGGCAGACTATTAGGCTTTACTCTTAATGAAGACTCTCTTCTTCTTCATAAAGAATTCGCAAAAGGAACGAAGGAGCTCAGCATATATATAGCGAAATTCGAGACCGCTTCAGGGACCACAAGTCTCTGGTATTCGCTGATTAGAGAAATTTCAAATGAATTCAGAGCGCTCGTAAGTGCGATACCGTGGATCTATGGAGAATTTTCGGGGAAGATCGATGGAGGATTTGTGAAGACGTGGTTCTCGGGAAAGTGGCTGTATTTGTTCATAGGTAGTTCCAAAGAGGAGGTAAACTCTGCAGTTGATGCCTTCAAAGAGTTCGAAAAGAGTCTGGTGAGATCCGTTGAATCATAAGCCCTACAAAGATCTGAAGACTCACCTGAGGCTTAAGTACGGCGAGTATGTTCATAGAGTCCCACTTGATGCCGGTTTTTCATGTCCTCATAAAGTCAATGGAATTGGAGGTTGCATATACTGCGATCCTTCGGGAAGCGGGTTCTCTGTTGACTCCAGTCTTTCTTTGAGGGAACAGCTCTTTCAAAGAATATCTCTTCTTAGAAAAAAGGGAATTGGAAAGTTCATGGCATACTTTCAGGCCAACTCGAATACGTACGCACCAACTGAAAGACTGAGAACAGTGTACAGAGAGGCTCTCATTGAAGATGTAGTAATACTGGACATTTCGACAAGACCGGATCTTGTGTCGGAAGAAGTACTGGATCTTCTGGAGGAGTTCTCCGAAGAAGTTGACGTTATTCTTGAACTCGGTCTTCAGAGCATTAATCCAAACACTCTGAAAGCTATTAATAGAGGACATACGCTTGCACAATTTGTCGATTCTTCATTGAGAGCGAGAAAGAGAGGTATTGAGGTAGTCACTCACGTGATAGCCAATCTGCCTTGGGATACCGAAGAGGATGTCTGCGAAGCGGCAAGGTTGATCTCAGTACTTGGTATCGAAGGAGTTAAGATTCACTCTCTGTACATTGTTGAAGGCACTGAGCTAGCGAGAATGTATAAGAAGGGAAAAGTGGACCTAGGTACTGCAGAGCAATTTGTGGAGAGAGTCATTCTCTTTCTTGAGCATTTGAACGAAAACGTAATAATCCACAGACTCGTCTCCGATCCGCCGATCGAAGGTACTCTCTTCGGTAACTGGGGAATGTCGAAGATCAAGCTCTTGAATATGATCGAGAGAAAGATGATAATTGAAGGTAGATATCAGGGCATTAAGGCCTTGGCAATCTAATCGGGAAGCGAAACGTGTGACCGCGGAAATTCCGAGGAAAGTCCGGACTCCATGGGCAGGGGCGCTGGGTAATACCCAGGGAGAGTGATCTCCGGAAAGGGCCATAGAAAAGAAGACCGCCTTAGGGCAAGGATGGAAAGGTGAAGGTAAGAGCTCACCGGCTGTCGGGCGACCGGCAGGCCTGGTAACCCCCGTCTGGAGCAAGTCCAAGCAGAAAGGGTCTGAGGATGCCCACCAAATCCCTTTCGGGTAGGATGCAAGAGGGCTATGGTAACATGGCTCCCAGATAGATGGTCACAGTAACAGAATCCGGCTTACGGTTTCGCTTCCCGTTTTTCTTTTTGGAGTGCCTTATGAATATACCAATGACGACCGAAGAGATGGTAGAAAGAAACTGGAACGTTCTCGATGTGATCCTTGTAACGGGGGATGCTTTTGTTGATCATCCTTCCTTTGGAACTGCAATGATAGCCAGGGTCCTTGAATCTGATGGGTGGAGAATTGGTGTTATCTCACAACCCGACTGGAGAACAACCACAGAGATCAGAGCGCTGGGAAGACCAAGACTCTTCTTTGGTGTGACCTCTGGGAATGCCGATTCGATGGTTGCAAACTATACTTCAACCGGGAAGAAGAGAAAGAGCGATGATTACACACCAGGAGGGATCGGGGGAAAGAGACCCGATAGGGCAGTGACGGTCTATGCTAACCTAATTAGGCAGGCATTTAAAGACACAATTGTAGTTATTGGAGGCATAGAAGCTAGTCTGAGAAGATTCTCTCATTTTGATTGGTGGAGCGACAGAATAAAGAAGTCGATTCTCCTTGATTCCAAAGCCGATTTGCTTGTTTATGGAATGGGAGAAAAACCGATTGTGGAAATTGCCAGAGAGATTGCTAATCAAGGAAGAGTGTCTCACAATGTAGAGGGTACAGCTTTCTGGTCAAGCGCAAAACCGGATGGAGTGGAACTCCCATCACATGAGTCTGTAGTCCGCAACAAGAAGGATTACTTCAAGCTCACCAGAATGATCCACGAAGAGACCGATGCCGCAAGAGGGAATCGGCTTTACCAGCTCCAGGATAACAGATATGTTGTTCAGAACAAACCGCCAGTTGTTATTCAAGAGGAGCTGGACTCATTCTACTCTCTTCCTTTCACTCGTACCGTGCATCCTGTATCTCTCTCCAAAGGTAGAGTTAAAGCTGTTGATACGGTACGCTATTCAGTGACGAGCCATAGAGGTTGCTATGGTCAGTGCAATTTCTGCGCAATTGCCCTTCATCAGGGAAGGACAGTAGTCTCAAGAAGTGAGACATCTATTCTTGACGAAGTCGTTTCTCTCACAAGAGATGGTAATTTCAGAGGAACCGTAACTGACATAGGTGGACCAACGGCGAACATGTACGGCTACGAGTGTTTGGTTAAGCTGAAGGCTGGAGCCTGCCGAACCAAGAGATGCCTCTTCCCGGAGGTATGCGGCTCTTTGGAACCTGATCATTCAAGATATTTGTCTCTTCTAAAAAGAGCGAGAGAAATTCCTGGAGTAAAACATGTATTCGTCTCCTCGGGCATCAGATATGATCTCATTCTAGGTGATAAAAGATACGGGAAGGAATTTCTGAAGGAACTAATGAAAAACCACGTCTCGGGGCAGCTGAAGATAGCTCCAGAGCACACAGTCGATCATGTGCTTGAACACATGTGCAAACCCTCGAATAAGATGCTGACTAGCTTTCTTGAAGAAGTTGATCGGCTATCAGACAGAAAAAACTTCGTTGTTGGTTACTTCATCGCGGCCCACCCAGGGTGCACGATTCGGGACATGGAAGAACTAAAGAGATTTATTCGAGAGAAAATGCGCTATAATCCTGAGCAAGTCCAGATTTTCACTCCTTCACCTTCGACACTCTCCACGGCTATGTATTACACTGAGATGACTTCAGAAAATGGCGACTCAATCTTTGTAGAAAAGTCCTCAGGTTCTAGAAAAGCACAAAAAGAGGTTTTAACTGAAAGACGAACCCTAGAAGGAAAACCTCACAAGGATATACGCAGTACCGGCAGCAAGGGTCATGATCGTCAACGGCATTGAAAACTTCAAGAAATCCGAATAACTCAGCTTTTCCCTTGAATGCTTTTCTATCAGTCCGACACCAACCATATTGGCTGCGGCGCCCGCAATTGAGAAACTCCCCCCAAAACACGCTGAGATCGATATCACCCACCAAACATCCATGGGAACTCCGTATTTTGCAGTCATCCCCTCAATAACGGGAATCATAAATGTTACAGCCGGCACCGCACCGATAAAACCGCTCATGAGTGCAGATAACCAGTAAAGTGTTAGAAAGAGAATGATCCTGTTGCCCGAAAGAGAACCAAGTAGATCGGAAATAGATGACGTAATACCTACTTGTTGGAGTGCCGACGCAAGCACAAACAACCCCATGAAGAAAAAGATCGTGTCCCATTCGATATCCTCAGACAGACTTGAAAAACTCTTACCGCTAAGGATCATCGCAGCAGCAGCACCGCCGAGGGCAATCAAAGATGGCTCAACTCCTATCAAGTCGTGCAGAAGGAATCCTGCTATTATTCCAAAAAACACGGTCAGCGACTTGTACAGTGAGGATTTTGAGACTATAGCCTTGTTGGGATCCATACTTGCAAGCCGCTGAAGTTTGTCTCCCATCAATCTATAACTCTTGAAAACCCTTCTGTCAAGAAAGACGACAGTAATTAGCAGTGCAATGAGAGTAATAGGGCCATCTATCCTTATGAAATCCATAAATCCGAATCCACTCGCTGAACCGACAAGGATATTGGGCGGATCTCCAATCAGCGTTGCCGTTCCTCCAACGTTTGCGGCGAGGACACCCGCAAGCAGGAAGTTTCTGGGGGAGACTTCCAGAGAATCCGCAACAAGAAATATTATCGGGGCAAAGAGAAGTATAGTAGTGACGTTGTCTAGAAAGGCAGAGAAAAGCGCAATTGTAACCATAAAGAAGACTAATAATGCTCTAACATTTCCCTTCGAAATCCTCACAACATGAACAGCCACAAACTCGAAGAACCCTGTTGTCCTAAGAGTGCCGACCACTATCATCATTCCGATAAGAATGCCTATCGTATTGAAGTCTACAAGAAAACCAATTTCCTTCATATCGAAGTTAGGTATTACTTTAGAAAGAAGTATGATTATACCTGCTGCAAACGCAACGGTAGATCTATTGAATTTACCAGATATTATGAGAATGTAAGCCAGAACAAAAACAACTAGAACGAACAACCACTGCATTTCGAGTCACCTCTCGAAAATGAACTATAACAGTATATCACCAACCAATTCCTTGAACAATGGACAAAAATTTTCAGTCAAATTGATACCGGAGTAGCCAACTCGAAGAAGGAGGTCAGAGTTATGAAGAAGGTTTCTGTAGTACTTGTTGTAGTTATGTTATCAGTGGCTTCTCTGGCCCTGGTTAATGAAGGCTACGAGAGCCCAGTTATTAACGTAGTTGAAGCAGCAGGACCAGCAGTTGTCAAAGTAGACGTTGAGGCGACAAGGAAATATTCCATCAGAGATCCTTACGGTTTCGAGGAATTCTTCAGGCGTTTTTTTGGTGAAATTCCCGATCAGAAGGTGACCGGCGTTGGGTCCGGGTTCATCTTCAGTAAAGATGGCTATATTTTCACTAACGAACATGTTGTCGCTGGAGCAGACAAGATATCGGTATCTCTTCTCGACGGCAACGTCTATCCGGCAAAGTATATTGGAGGAGACGCCGAACT
>Ga0334899_1000799_pt1 | contig 35327 bp, 29 predicted proteins | sample GraSluR3_MG_FD_207219 | JGI IMG/M metagenome (GOLD analysis project Ga0334899, IMG submission 207219) | Sludge microbial communities from methane-producing bioreactor in Wageningen University, Netherlands - Granular Sludge_8_08-R3 | ecosystem: Engineered > Bioreactor > Anaerobic > Unclassified ...
CCAACAGCACCTATGCCCAATAGCCTATGATAGAGCAACTTGAAACGGCAGTGCCCCGCAAAAAATTTGTGGCGGGTGACAGTGACGAAGCCCGCAAAACGGCTACTGGGCATAGCTGCAAAACGTTGTATGCCATGCTGAAAAAGCCAACGCGCAAATAGGCACATTTGGTTTTTGCCGACCCACAAGCCAATCATAAAAAACCAAAAGAGCCTATTTTTTTGCCCGCGCTCGGACGAACCAACAAGTAAACGAACGAAAAGTATATTGAAAAATGAGATAATCGAAAATTTTGGGCTATTTTAGCAAACTAAATTTATGCGGAAATGAACCGAATAAAGGAAGTACTTGAAGAGAAAGGAATTAAGCAGACTTGGTTGGCTGAGAAACTCGGAAAAAGTTACAATATGGTGAATGGTTATGTACAAAACCGACAACAACCAAGACTTGAAGTACTGTATGAGATTGCTAAAATTTTGGAAGTAAACGCCAAAGATTTATTGAAAGAAGATTTGAATGACTAAAGAACATAACATAGAAGAAAATCTAATCGAGCAGCTAATCGGCTTGAAATACACTCACCGTCCTGACATCACCGACAGGAAAACGCTTGAGCAAAATTTCAGATCCAAGTTTGAAGCACTCAATCGAGTGCGTTTAACCGACAGCGAATTCTTGCGGTTGCGAGAAGAAATCATAGAACCTGATGTCTTCAAAGCTTCCAAGAAACTGAGAGAACAACAATTTTTCCAACGAGAAGACGGAACACCACTTCATTACACTTTGGTCAACAACAAAGACTGGTGCAAAAACGATTTTGAAGTTATCAGTCAGTTGCGGATGAATACCGAAAACAGCAATCAACGCTACGACATCATTCTGCTTATAAACGGCTTACCAGTGGTTCAGGTGGAATTGAAACGCTTGGACATTTCCCCACGAAAAGCCATGCAGCAAATCGTGGATTATAAAAACGAACCTGGCAATGGCTATGGCAATTCGTTGATGTGCTACATGCAGTTGTTCATTGTGAGCAACCGTTCCAATACCATCTATTTCGCCAACAATAAAAAGCAGCATTTTCAATTCAATGCAGATGAGCAGTTCTTACCCATCTATCATTTAGCGGATGAGAAGAACTACAAAATCAAGCATTTGGAAGATTTTACCGAACGCTTCCTGAAAAAGTGCACACTGGGCGAAATGATAAGCAAGTACATGGTTCTTGTGGAAACGGAACAGAAACTATTGGTTATGCGCCCGTACCAAATCTATGCCGTGAAAGCCATTGATGATTGTGTGAAGCAAAACCGTGGCAATGGCTTTATCTGGCATACAACAGGTAGCGGCAAAACCCTGACTTCATTTAAGGCTTCTACCTTGCTCAAAGACAATCGGGAGATTGAAAAGTGCTTGTTTGTGGTGGACAGAAAAGACCTTGACCGCCAAACACGCGAAGAGTTCAATAAATTTCAGGAAGGCAGTGTAGAAGAGAACACCAATACCGAAACTTTGGTACGGCGATTACTTTCTACCGATTATGCCGACAAGGTTATTGTAACCACCATCCAAAAATTGGGATTGGCGTTAGATGGCACTTACAAGCGAAACTACAAGGAACGCCTGGAGCCTTTACGCGACAAGCGCATGGTATTCATCTTTGACGAATGCCACCGTTCGCAGTTTGGGGAGAATCACAAAGCCATCAAAGAGTTTTTCCCCAATGCACAGCTTTTCGGGTTTACAGGAACGCCCATTTTTGACGAGAACTCTACCCAAAAAATCCGTGAAGACCAATACGAAACTTACAAAACCACGGAGAGCATTTTTGAAAAGCAGTTGCACGCCTATACCATTACGCATGCAATAGACGACCGTAATGTGCTCAAGTTCCATATCGACTACTTTAAAGGCGAAGGTTCAGTTCAGGCAAAACCTGGTGAAGCTATTGCACAACAAGCCGTGGCAGAAGCTATTCTCGATAAACACGACAAAGCCACCAATCAACGCAAGTTCAATGCGTTGATGGCTACTGCTTCTATCAATAACGCCATTGAGTTTTATCGTTTGTTCAAGGAAATTCAGAAGCAAAAACAAGCAGAAAATCCTGATTTTGTTCCCTTGAATATCGCTTGCGTGTTTTCGCCTCCTGCCGAAGGCAATAAAGATGTGCAGCAGATTCAGGAAGATTTGCCACAGGAAAAGGAAGACAACAAGCAAAATCCTGAAGAGAAGAAAAAAGCCTTGAAGGAAATCATTGCGGATTACAATACCCAATTCGACATTAATCACGATATCAATAATTTTGACCTGTACTATCAAGATGTGCAAAGCCGCATCAAAAATCATAAGTACAGTAACAAAGACTATACGCACAAAAACAAGATTGACATCACCATTGTAGTGGATATGCTGCTCACAGGTTTTGACAGCAAGTACCTGAACACCTTGTATGTGGATAAGAACCTAAAATACCACGGGCTTATTCAGGCGTTTTCACGCACCAACCGTGTGCTGAACGACACCAAGCCTTACGGCAATATTTTAGATTTCCGTTCGCAACAAGAAGCCGTAAACCAAGCCATTACGCTCTTCTCTGGCGAAGAAGGCGGCAAGGCCAAAGAAATTTGGATGGTGGATCCCGCGCCTGTAGTGATTGATAAATACCAGGAAGCGGTAGAAAAACTCAGTGCGTTTATGCAAGAGCACAATTTGGTAAACGAACCGCAGGAAGTGTATAACCTGAAAGGAGATGCTGCCCGCATTGCCTTTGTGAAAAACTTTAAGGAAGTACAGCGACTCAAAACCCAACTTGACCAATACACGGATTTGGATGAAACCCAACAAGAGCAGATTGAAAAAATCTTGCCCAAAGAAACTTTGTTGGAATTCCGTAGCTCGTACTTAGAAACTGCCAAGCAACTGCGTGAAATACAGCAAAAAGAAGGCGAAGATGCACCAGACGATATTCAGCAACTCGATTTTGAATTTGTGCTTTTTGCTTCTGCGGTGATTGATTACGATTACATCATGAGCCTGATTGCCGACAGCACCCAACAGAAGCCAAGCAAGCAGAAAATGACCAAGGCACAGGTGATTCAATTGCTGAAGTCCAACGCCAACCTGATGGACGAAGAAGAAGACCTGACCGAATACATAGAGCAGGTAGATTGGACCACAGGGCAAACTGCCGAAGAGCTGAAAAAGAACTTTGAAACGTACAAAGTAGAGAAGTATGACAAGGAATTAGCGGATATTGCCAACAAGCACGGCTTGCAAACCGCAGACCTCAAAACCTTTGTAGAGAAAATCATGAGCCGAATGATTTTTGACGGGGAAAAGCTCACCGATTTACTGGAGCCATTGGAATTGAGTTGGAAAGAACGAAGAACGAAAGAACTCGCCTTAATGGAAGACTTGGTGCCGCAATTAAAAAAATTAGCCCAAGGGCGTGAAATATCAGGATTAGCAGCTTATGAGTGAGAAAAATTTAATACCCGAATTGCGTTTTCCTGCTTTTGAAAAAGATGGAGAATGGACAGTAAGTTCTATTGATAAACTATGCGATATTTTAAACAATATCCGCAAACCAGTGACCAGCACAAACAGAACCGCAGGTCCATATCCTTATTATGGAGCGAGTGGAATCATTGACTTTATCGATAAATTTTTATTTGATGAAAGACTTCTACTAATTGGTGAAGATGGTGCTAAATGGGGAGCTTATGACAACACAGCTTTCCTTGTGGAAGGAAAGTATTGGGTTAATAATCATGCCCATGTTCTTAAGCCTATTGGAATAGATGAAAAGTTGCTTGAAAGCTACTTAGTCAAGCTCGATTTAAATCCCTACATCACAGGGGCAGCACCACCCAAACTTACCCTAAGAAAACTTAAGGAGATTCCCGTTCCAGTTCCTTCAACCCCAGAAGAACAACAAAAAATCGCCTCCTGCCTTTCTTCTTTAGATGAGCTGATAGCCGCCCACAACGATAAGCTGGACGCCCTCAAAGACCACAAAAAAGGCTTGCTGCAAAACCTTTTCCCTCAGGAAGGCGAAACTGTGCCTAAGGTTCGTTTTCCTGAGTTTGAAGATGACGGGGATTGGGTGGAGAAGAAATTGGGTCAAATTGGAGTCCCTTTAATGTGTAAAAGGATTTTTAAAGACCAGACAACCCCAAATTCTGAAAACAGAATTCCTTTTTACAAAATTGGCACATTCGGAAAAGAGCCCGATTCTTATATCGCACCTGAACTATATAAAGAGTTTAAATCGAAATACAATTTCCCAAAAAAGGGTGATATTTTAATTTCTGCTTCTGGTACAATTGGACGACTTGTAGTTTATGATGGAGAACCTGCATATTTCCAAGATTCGAACATTGTTTGGCTTGGACATTCAGAAAAAGAAGTATCAAATGATTTTCTTTATTACTGTTATTCAATTGTGAACTGGCAAACATCAGACGGTGGAGTAATTAAAAGACTTTACAATTCAGACCTAAAGGCAATTTCTATCAAATTCCCAGAAAACGAAAAAGAACAAAAGAAAATTGCATCCTGTCTATCCGCAGTAGATGAACTCATTACTGCCCAGCAGCAGAAAATTGAAGAATTGCAACTGCACAAAAAAGGATTGATGCAGGGGTTGTTTCCAAAAATTGAGAGTTAAATTATGGCAGGCATTGAACACTATTCATTTTCAACTTTAGGCGATTTTGTTAATCATCTGCGTGGTCAGGAGAAAAAAATGCATTTGCTTTTCGCCTACAATGGAACAGGCAAAACTCGTCTTTCCATGGATTTCAGACAGGCAGGAAAAACCTTTGATGATGACGGAAATGTACAGGACAGAGATACGTTATACTTCAATGCTTTCACAGAAGATTTATTCTATTGGGACAATGACTTAGAGAACGATACGGAACGAGTACTTAAAATAAATCAAGACTCAAAGTTTTTTGAAGGGCTTCCTGAACTGGAAATGGAAAACAGAATTAGACCCTTATTGAGAAGGTACTCAGATTTTGATTTTTTTATTGATTACACCAAATGGCATATTATGTTCACACGAGAAGAGCGTGTGGATGAAGAAACCATAACACATGAATTCATCAAAGTTTCACGTGGGGAAGAGCGATTATTTATTTGGTGCTTTTTCTTATCCATTGTGCAATTAGCTATTGACAAGCAAGAATCCTATGATTGGGTAAAATACATCTACATTGACGACCCTATTTCTTCATTGGACGACCACAATGCCATTTCCGTAGCTCACCATTTAGCACAAATGTTAAAGACAGAAGGCAATGAAATCAAAGCAGTTATTTCAACTCATCATGCCTTATTCTTCAATGTGCTGTGCAATGAATTCAGCAATGCAAAGAAGTTTTTTATTAAGAAAATGAGTGAAGGTTATACACTTAAAACAACCAAAGATTCGCCATTTATTTATCACATCTCTTTGATTCAAACTTTGAAAAAAGCCGTTGAAGAAGATAAACTTTTCACATTTCACTTCAATGTTTTAAGAACCATACTGGAAAAGGCAGCTAATTTTCATGGCTATTCAAAATTTTCAGATTGTATGGAAATAGACGGAGATGATGAAGAGAGAACCTTGCATTCAAGATTGGTAAATATCATGAGCCATGGTGCTTACTCTTTATTTGAACCCACAGAAATGGTTGAAGAGAACAAGGAGTACTTCAAAAGCATCTTCAATAATTATTTAAGCAATTACAAATTCAACGAACTGTTATTCGCTGAAGAAAATCCAGAACCATTAGTATGACACAAAAAGACCAAGATAGATTAGGAAAAACCCTTTGGGCAATAGCAGATAACCTGCGTGGAGCCATGAATGCGGATTCGTTCCGTGATTATATGCTATCGTTTTTGTTTTTGCGCTACCTCTCTGCCAACTACGAAGAATCCGCCAAAAAGGAATTAGGTTCTGATTACCCCAAACTGACAGAAGATGATAGTAGAACCGCTTTGGGCATTTGGTATGCTGCCAATGCAGAAGATGTTTCAGAATTTGAAAAGCAGATGCGTAGAAAGGTGCATTACGTCATCAAGCCCGAACATTTGTGGAGCAACATCACTGAATTGGCAAGAACGCAAAATCCTGATTTGCTTATCACTTTGGAAGAAGGTTTCCGCTACATTGAAAACGAATCCTTTGACAATTCCTTCCAGGGCTTGTTTTCAGAAATCAACCTGAACTCAGAAAAATTGGGCAGATCGCCAGCTGACAGAAACAAGAAGCTCTGCACCATTATTCAAAAAATTTCAGAAGGTATTGCGGAGTTTTCAACTGATACAGACACGCTTGGGGATGCCTACGAATATTTGATTGGTCAGTTTGCCGCAGGTTCAGGAAAAAAAGCAGGCGAGTTTTATACACCCCAAGAGATTTCAACCATTCTTTCCAAAATTGTAACACTCGATAGCCAAGATCCAGCCACAGGACCAAAGCATAAGTTGGACAAGGTGTTGGATTTTGCCTGTGGTTCAGGGTCGTTGCTTTTGAATGTGAAAACGCAACTGAAAGATCAAACCAACAACAAAGGCACGATTGGCAAAATCTACGGTCAGGAAAACAACATTACCACCTACAACCTGGCAAGGATGAACATGCTTTTGCACGGCATGAAAGATACAGAGTTTGAAATTTATCACGGTGATACTTTAAAAAACCAATGGGACATTTTGAACGAGATGAACCCATCCAAGAAAACAGAATTTGATGCCATAGTTGCCAATCCGCCTTTCAGTCTGCGTTGGGAACCCAATGAAGCCATGGGTGAAGACTTCCGTTTCAAAAGTTATGGTTTAGCCCCAAAATCAGCCGCAGACTTTGCTTTCTTGTTACACGGTTTTCACTTTTTAGCCAAAGAAGGAACAATGGCTATCATCTTGCCACATGGCGTTTTATTCCGTGGTGGCGCAGAAGAACGCATCAGAACCAAGCTTTTGAAAGACAACCACATTGACACGGTAATTGGACTGCCTTCCAATTTATTCTATTCAACAGGAATTCCTGTTTGTATTCTGGTTTTAAAGAAATGTAAGAAAGAAGATGACGTTTTATTCATCAACGCCAGTGAGCATTTTGTAAAAGGCAAGCGTCAGAACACACTGAATAAAGACAACATCAAGAGCATTGTAGAAACCTACAAATACCGTCAGGAGACTGAGCGCTATTCTCGTAAGGTATCTATGGACGAAATTGAGAAGAATGGCTACAACTTGAACATTTCTCGCTATGTAAGCACAGCAGAAGACGAAATAGAAATCGACTTGGACAAGGTCAACGAAAAACTGACTTCAATCAACGAACGAATTGAAACGAAGACGAAAGAACACAACGAATACTTAAAAGACCTGAAACTAAAAACAATATAAACGGACATAAATGCCAACGCTTCAAAGCCACACAATTACTCACAATTTGATTGTTTTTAATGGTGTTCGTGAATGCTTCGCATTTGCCAAGCCGCTCAAGCCAACCGCACCAGCCAAAGCTTGTCAAAGAGTGTGTCTTTCCCTACGCACGGACGAAAGAAAAGAAAGCACGATTGCACAACATTGTATAAGAGCAATAGCGGGTGAAGTGGTAAATTCAAGGTCTGTGCATTTATTAAACTTTTGTTGTGGCGGACAGGTAATTGCTTCGAAATCCGCTACTGCTCTTATACTTGACCGTTGTGCCTAAGCGGTAAAAAATAGGACTCACTTCAAAAAAGATTAATGTTAAAAACTCTTCCTAGTATATTCCATAAAGAGACAAAATCACAATTCATATAATATTAAACAGTTAGGTATTTTTTGTAGTGTGCCAGTCAAAATTTATATGTTTTATTATCTGACTATTAGCTTAAAATTGTGTCAAACTCACGATAAAACAATTAAATCTATTTTAGTCCGATACACTATAAAAAAACAGGTTGCCGGAGATTAAGACAACCTGTTTTATTTTATGAATCTGTTATTATGAAACTAAATTAGGCATTAATAAGTCTTTCGTTAATCTTTACCCAGTCAATTATTTCCCAGAAATTTTTAATATAATCTGGTCTTAAGTTCTGATAGTCTAAGTAATATGCATGTTCCCATACATCGCATGTTAATAAGGGCTTTAATCCATCACGTATTGGATTGCCGGCATTCGATGTTTGTACTATTTCGAGTTTGCCCTGCTTATTTACTACTAACCAAGCCCATCCTGAACCAAAAAGAGTTGCAGCAGCATTACTAAATTTTTCTTTAAAATCATCAAAAGAACCAAAACTATTGTTAATTGCTTTTGCAATTTCTCCAACGGGAGTTCCACCACCTTTAGGCGAAAATCCTTCCCAATAAAATGTGTGGTTCCACACTTGTGCACCATTATTAAAAATACCACCTTCGGCATTTTTTATAATTTCTTCTATTGTAGAATTCGCAAAATCTGTTCCTTCAACAAGATTATTTAACTTGTTAACATATCCGTTGTGATGCTTTGTGTAATGAAATTTTACGGTTTCTTCTTTGATATAAGGTTCTAATGCATTTTGCTTGTAAGGTAATTCTGGTAATGTAAACATATTATTTCTTTTTAGGTAAATAAATAAAATAGTATCTCTTAAGCTTTAACAATATAGAGTTGTAATTGTTTAATAAATTTAGAATTTATTTTATGGATTTATAGATTAATAATTCGTTTTATAAGTCTTAAATTGTGAGTGTAAACTTTCTTTTCGTAGTCGAAGATACCTTGATGGTCTAAACGGTCTTTTTTTATTCTTCCCGAAGCATGAGTAATTTCATTGGCTCCTGTAATTATCCCGACATGAATAATTTTTCCGTTTTTATCATCAAAAAAAGCTATATCACCGGGTAAGGTTTCTGTAATAAATTCTATATTTTCTCCGTATTCAACTTGATTAATTGCATCGCGTGGCAATTTAATATCAAATAGCGAAAAAACATTTTGAACTAATCCCGAACAATCTATTCCCCAGTTTGTACGACCTCCCCACAAATAGGGTGTATTCATTAATTCTGTCAAAATTTTTACAATATTAGTTCTTATGTCTTTGGTCTTTATTACAGAAGCTTCAATTTGTTCTTTGTCAATACTTGGGAAGTTTTGAATATTAAAAACTTTATTATTTATCAGTTTAGAACCAATTGGTATTTTCATTAACGAATTGTCGTGTCGGGTAATTATAAGCTCTGGTTTACAAAGAATCGGTATATTAGAATTATTAATTTTATTAAAAGTTTCTTCGCTTATGTAAACTATGTTTTTATTGTCGATCCAAGCTTCATAATTATCGTGTGCTAGTATTATTTTGCTCCAGCTGCCTCTTTTTTCTGTTTCTGTAAAATGTTCACCAAAAATTAACTGATTGGTCATTTCGTAAACCTCGCTTGCTCTTATACGCATGGGAATAAAAGCTATGTTGCAAATTCCGTATCTCATACCAATAATTTTTTATTAAGCATAAAAATAATAAACAATTAATACTTTAATAATTTAGAACATAATTTTATCTCCAACTTTTATTCCTATGCTGTCGCAGAACCCACCCACAACCTCTACAACATAAACTGCAGGTTCGTTGCTTGGGAATGACTGATCTGTAAGAGTTGGAGTATTTTTATGTATTGTTACGATTTCTTTGTCGCTGTTAACATAAATCATATCTAATGAGATTAATGTGTTACGCATCCAAAAGGATTGTATTGTTTCATCCTCGAAAATAAAAAGCATTCCGTTGTTGGGTTCCATAGAAGGTCTAAACATTAAGCCTAATGTTCTGTCGTAATTATTTGAGGCTATTTCTATGTCAATTGTGCTTTTTATGCTATCAGTATTAGAGTTGAGAAAATGAAGTTCACCGTGTTTCTGAAAAACAGGGGGATTTTCAAAACTATATTCGTGTTTTATCAAGGGTTTAGAAATTGGATTGATTTTTTTCCGTTCCGGTTTGTTGTTACATGCGGTTAAGCTTATTATTAGCAATGTGGTTAAGCTGATAAAAAAATAATGTTTCATTTTACGAAATTTGTAAATTATGCAGTTTTGAATAAATACCGTTTTTTTGTAATAATTCATTGTGTTTGCCTCTTTCAATTATTTTACCTTCTTGCATTACACAGATCTCATCTGCTCTCTTTATAGTTGATAATCTATGAGCAATAACAATTGAGGTACGGTTTTTCATTAAATTTTCTAATGCTTCTTGAACTAATTTTTCCGATTCTGTGTCAAGACTTGATGTAGCTTCATCTAGAATTAAAATTGGTGGGTTTTTTAATACTGCTCTGGCAATGCTTATTCTTTGTCGTTGACCTCCGCTTAATTTATTTCCACCATCGCCAATATTACTCATGTAGGCGCCAGGTGTATTTGTAATGAACTCATGAGCATTTGCTACTTTAGCAGCTTCTATAACATCTTCAATGCTTACGTTATCTAATCCGAATGCAATATTATTGAAAAACGTATCATTAAATAGAATAGGTGTTTGATTAACATAACCAATTAGTTTTCTTAAAGATTCTAATTTAATTTCACGAATATCTATTCCATCTATACTTATTTGTCCATCTATTACATCGTAAAATCTTGGTAGTAAATCTACTAATGTTGATTTACCTGAACCGCTTTGCCCAACAAGAGCAATAGTTTTCCCTTTTGGTATTCTTAAATTAATGTCATTCAGCACTTCTGTTGATTCATTGTATCTAAAATTAATTCCGGCATAGACAATAGAATCCTTAAAATTATCAATGACAATAGCATTTTTAGAATCTACAATTTTATCATTAGCATCAGTTATTACTTTAATTCTATCCATGGAGGCAAGCCCTTTTTTTACGTTAAACCATGCTGTTGTAAGAGCCTTAGCAGGAACAATTATTTGACTGAAAATTATTAGATAACCAATAAATGCTTGAGATGTAAGAGTTGACGTTTCTCCAAGAACCATCTTACCACCAAACCACATTACTAGAATCATTGCTACTGTTGCTAAAAATTCACTTAATGGGCTTGCCATAAATCTACGCCTATTAACCTTATTCATTAATTGGGTATAATCTTCGTTTTGATCTTTAAACTTGTCTCTAATATATTTCTCCGCATTGAAAGCTTTAATTATTCTAAGTCCGCTAATCATTTCTTCTATCTGCGCAAGTAGTTGTCCCATAAGTTGTTGCCCCACCATAGATGTTTTGCGAAGTGTTTTTCCCACACCACCTATTACAATACCTACAATTGGAAGAAGAATAAATACAAATATTGTGAGCTTCCAACTCATAATGAGCAAGGTTGTTAAGAAAAATATAATTTTGATAGGATCCCTAAAAAGCATTTCTAATGAACTCATAATACTCCATTCAATCTCTTGAACATCGTTTGTCATACGAGCCATTATATTGCCCTTTTTTTCGTCGCTGAAATAACCCATTGGTAATCCGGATACTTTTTTAAATAATTGATTGCGAATATCGCGTACAACACCATTACGTATCGGTACCATATAATGATTTGCTAAATACCAAGTAAGAGTTTTAAAAAAAGTAAATATTATCACTAATAAACCTAAAGCTAAAAGTGCAAAGGATGGACCCTTATCAATTATAATATGACTTAGCCAAAAGTAGAAATAGTTTTTTATCGAATCAATGCTTGATAATATTAGTTCAGGTTTTGTTGTTACTAAATCTTGTGTACCAAACAATATTCCTAGAAATGGAATTACCATTGCAAAAGAAAATAAACTAAATATTGTTGATAATCCATGAAACACAATATTTAATAATGCTAAACCTTTGTATGGTAATATGTATCTAAATATTTTAACTAAGTCTTTCATTAATACTAAAAATTCTTATTTGCCTAAATAATTAAACGGGGTAATACTTTTCATTTCTTTTTTGATTTCTTTGCTAAGTTCAAGCGAATCAATAAAATTATGAATATCTTCTTTGCATATAGTTTTATTTACTCTGGTGAGTTTTTTTAGTACTTCGTAAGCATTAGGATACGATTCGCGTCTTAAGATAGTTTGTATTGCTTCTGCTACTACAGCCCAGTTTTTTTCTAAATCAGCACTTATTTTGTCAGGGTTAAGCAATAATTTATTTAATCCTTTAACGATACTGGAATAAGAAATCATTGAGTGTGCAATAGGAACTCCAATATTTCTTAAAACAGTAGAATCGGACAGGTCTCTTTGCAAACGGCTAATGGGTAATTTTGAAGCAAGATGAGAAAAAATTGCATTTGCTATGCCCAAATTTCCTTCTGCATTTTCAAAATCAATAGGATTAATTTTATGTGGCATGGCACTTGAACCAATTTCGCCTTCCTTTATCTTTTGTTTGAAATAATCAAAAGAAATGTAAGTCCAAATGTCTCGTACTAAGTCAATTAATATTGTATTTATTCTTTGCATTGAATTAAAAAGTGCCGCAATATTGTCGTAATGCTCTATTTGAGTAGTAGGGAAACTCCTTGCAAGCCCCATGTTGTTTAATAATTTATTTGCAAATTCGTGCCAGTCAATATTGGGGTAACTAGCAAAATGAGCGTTAAAATTACCGGTAGCACCACCAAATTTTGCACTATATGGAATTTCTCCTAATTGCTTAATTTGGATATTTATTCGCTCAATAAAAACAGACAACTCTTTTCCTAAACGTGTTGGAGAAGCAGGCTGACCATGTGTACGTGCTAGCATTGGTACATTATACCATTCTTTAGATAGCTCTTTTAATAATTTAAGTAGCCTATTTATCGAAGGTAAATACTCATTATTAACGGCTTGCTTTAATAGTAAAGGAGTGGCTGTATTATTAATGTCTTGAGAGGTTAGACCAAAATGTATAAACTCTTTATATTCTCTAAGTCCACTATTATCAAACACTTCCTTTAAATAATACTCTACGGCTTTTATGTCGTGATTAGTTATAAGTTCAATTTCCTTAATTCGTAGTGCATCTGATTTGGAAAAATTACTTACTATATTTCGTAAAAAGCTAAATTTTGATTTAGGAAAATCTTTAAGTTGAGGTAAGGGTATTTCGCAAATAGCTATAAAATATTCTATCTCTGTATTTATACGATATTTAAATAAGGCATACTCCGAAAAATATTGTTCTAGAGAAATTACTTTATTTTTATATCTGCCATCAATTGGTGAAATTGCTGTAAGCCTAAAATTTTCCATTCTCTGATAAATTTTTGTCAAAGGTATAAAATTAACCTTTCTGTATTATTAAAAGATATGTTAAGGTAATAATTTATCATTATTCTATTGTTGAAATATGTAGTTAACTTTGATTATTAAATTAGAACTGCGACTATAAAAACTAAATACTTACAGCGAAGTGGTTTTTGGCATGGTTTTTTGCCTCGAAGAAAAGCAAAAACACATGCCAAAAACATATATAATTATGATTGCAATAAATTAGCAAAAATATCAAGATTTAATTTTAAAACAATACAATCTTTTTGATAAATTAATGTTTATAGTGAAAAATGTGTTAATATGAGTAAATGTTTTTTATTTTTGCTTACTTAAGACAAGTTAATTTATGTTTGAATTTATTACCGGTTATATTTCTGAACTTAACCCAACATATGTTGTGTTAGAGAATAATGGAATAGGATATATTATACAGGTATCTTTAAATACATCGTCGAAACTAAAAGTTCATACCGAATGTCAAATTTTTATTCACGAAATTATAAGAGAAGATGCTAGGTTTTTGTATGGATTTTTTGACAAAGCCGAAAGAGAACTGTTCCGTTTACTCATTTCCGTTAATGGTGTTGGAGCTAATACTGCAAGAATTATCCTTTCCGGATTATCTGCAGAGGAATTGAGCCATGCTATTATGACCGATAATGTTGGGCTTCTTAAAACAATAAAAGGAATTGGAGCAAAAACAGCCCAAAGAATTATTATCGACTTACGTGATAAAATCGGAGTAGTTGGAGTTGCTGATAATAATAATTTTGTAGTACAAAACAATACTTTGCACGAAGATGCGTTACAAGCATTAACTATGCTTGGCTTTAATAAGCAAGTAGTTGATAAAGTATTGAGAAGAATATTAAAAAACATTAATGCTGATACTACAGTAGAACAAGTGGTTAAGAGTGCTTTAAAAGAACTTTAAAACGAGTATTTTGATTGAGAAGATTGTAAAATATATTCTTGGTATTAGCGTAATTATTACTCTGATTTCTATTATTTTTCCTTCAAACGCAGGTTTAATTGATTATACAAAACATAAGTATTATCCTGTTGGAGATACTATTCCCGATGATGACACTATTATAATTCGTGATGTTGATGTTCCTTATCCGTATCAAGGTAATGATAATAACCCATTTACACCTGATTTAAATTCACCATTGTTTGGTCCCGATCCTGATTTTTTATCAACCGAAATAGAATACGATCCCGAAACAGGAGAGTATATTTTTAAAGAAAAAATGGGTGATATGGATATGGGGATGCCTTATAGTGTGCCTTTTAAAGATTATATAGAATATGATTTTGATAAATCTCTTAAAGACTATTGGCAACAAAGAGCCAAGTCAGAATCTTTTGAGTCGTATAGCAGTATTATCCCGAAATTAAATGTTGGAGGTGAAGTCTTTGATATGGTATTTGGAGGAAATACTATTGATATAAGACCTCAGGGTGCTGCCGAATTAAGCTTCGGATTGAATATCTCAAAAGTTGATAACCCAACACTTCCCGAAAAACTTCGCAGAACTACTACCTTCGATTTTCAAGAAAAAATTCAAATGAACGTGGTAGGGCAAATTGGCGACAAAATGAAATTGAATATTCAATACGATACAGAAGCTGCTTTCGATTTCGAGAATAGTGTTAAGTTAGAATACACTGGATACGATGACGAAATTATTCAAAAAATCGAAGCTGGAAATGTTACACTCCCTCTTAGTGGAACTCTTATTACAGGATCACAGAGTTTATTCGGTTTTAAAACAGAACTTAAATTTGGTCGATTGACTGTTACCTCAATTTTCTCCCAGCAAAAAGGCGAAACTTCTTCAATAGACGTTCAAGGTGGAGCCCAAACCAAAGAATATGAGATTTATGCCGACCAATATGAAGCAGATAAACACTATTTTTTAGGTCATTATTTTAAGGAAAATTACGACAGATTTTTGAGCGGATTACCAATTATTACTTCTGGAGTTAATATAACTAAAATTGAGGTGTGGATTACAAATCGTCAAGGGAATTTCGAAAATAGCCGTAATATTGTTGCTTTTGCCGACCTTGGCGAAAATAAACCCGAAAATATACAATCCGATTATGTGTATAATACATCATTCTCAAATGTACCTTATACTAATGATTCTGCAAATATTTTGGCTGATATAGAGTTTATTGTGCCGGAAATACGAAATGTTAATAATGTAGGTAATGCTCTATTAGGAATTGGTATGATTGGTGGAGTAGATTACGAGAAAATTGAATCTGCACGATTATTATCTAGTAATGAATATACTGTTAATACTCAATTGGGCTATATCTCGCTAAATTCAAAACTAAGCTCAGATCAAGTACTTGCCGTAGCATACGAATATACTGTAGGTGGTAAAGTTTATCGGGTAGGTGAATTCTCAAATGGGCAGATTAGCGCACCTGATGCTTTAATACTAAAACTAATTAAAGGAACATCTTTTACACCTCAAATGAAAGTTTGGGATTTAATGATGAAAAATATTTACTCCATTGGTGCATATCAGGTTAGTAGCGAAGATTTTTGGTTAGATATATATTATAAAAATGATAAAACAGGTACCGAAATTAATTTTGTGCCAGACGGAGCTATTGATAGTACAAGGCTTTTAACTGTTTTAAACTTAGATAATCTTAATTCGCAATTAGACCCATATCCCGATGGGATGTTCGACTTTATCAATAATATAACTATTAATCCATCAAATGGGCGTGTTATTTTTCCTGTGCGTGAGCCTTTTGGTAGTTACTTAAGAAAAAAGATTACAGGTGGCGATCAATCATTAAACGAAATTGCCGACAAATATGTATTTCAAGAACTATATGATAGTACGCAAAGTACTGCCCGCCAAATTGCCGAGAAAAACAAGTTTTTTATTGCGGGCTCTTATAAATCATCATCCGGTTCAGATATATCCCTTAATGCAATTAATATCCCGCAAGGTAGCGTTACAGTTACTGCCGGAGCACAAGTATTACAAGAAAATGTTGATTATACTGTGGATTATAATCTTGGTAGAGTTAAAATCATTAATGAGGGCATATTAGAATCCGGAGCGAATATTAAAATATCACTCGAAAGTAATTCTTTGTTTAATATTCAAACAAAAACACTTATTGGTACTCACTTAAATTACGAAATTTCTAGAGACTTTAATGTTGGAGCTACCATACTTAATCTTACCGAACGACCCCTTACTCAAAAAGTGAGTATTGGAGACGAACCAATAAGTAACACAATTTGGGGAGTAAATGCTTCATATAGGAGTGAACTTCCTTGGCTTACAAAAGCTGTTGACTTCTTACCATTCCTCGAAACCAAAGAGATGTCAACTGTTACAATAACCGGTGAATTTGCTCATTTAATACCCGGGCATTCAAAAGCTATCGAGAAAGAGGGTAATGCTTATATTGATGATTTTGAAGGAAGTAAAACAAATATTGATATTAAATTTTTCAAAGCATGGTCATTAGCAAGTGTTCCACACGATCCGGTTATGTTTCCTGAGTATAATGCTTCATACATTTTAGAATCAGGATATAATAGAGCAAAACTTGCATGGTATGTAATTGATCCTCTTTTTCACAGCCCTGATTCTCCTGTTTCTGCCGAAGAACAAAGTAGCCACATGGTACGTGAAGTATATGAGAACGAAATATTCCCTAACAAAGAAAGTGTAACAGGTATCCCAACTAATATGGCAGTACTAAATCTTGCCTATTATCCAAACGAAAAAGGACCATACAACTATCGAGTAGAGGGGCTTAATAATGATGGTACATTGCAAATCCCTGATAATTCATGGGCTGGAGTGATGCGCAAACTAGAAACTAATGATTTTGAAGAGGCAAATATTGAATATATTGAGTTTTGGATGATGGACCCATTTGTTGAAGATTCACTAAATCCCGGAGGAGATTTGTACTTTAACCTTGGAAATGTTTCCGAAGATATATTAAAAGATGGGCGAAAATCATTTGAACAAGGATTGCCAACACCTACAAATCCAAATCCTGTTGATACTACCCCATGGGGACGTGTTCCACTAATTCAGTCTTTAGTAAATGCTTTTGATAATGATCCTGAATCACGATTAGCTCAAGATGTTGGTTTAGACGGATTGTCGGATGACGATGAACGTTCGTTTTTTAGAGCTGCTACAGGTTGGCATAGCTACCTTGATGAAATAGCAGCCGCTTATGGCGAGGAGTCTCAAGCTTATCAAAAAGCTGTAAATGACCCATCAAGTGATAACTTTCACTACTATAGAGGTTCCGATTATGATGACTTAGATCTCGGTATTCTTGAACGTTACAAAAAATATAATGGTTTAGAAGGCAATTCACCACCTGCCGAGGCGTCAGACGAATCATATTCTACATCAGGAACAACAGTTCCAAATACCGAAGATGTTAATTATGACAATACTTTGAGCGAAAACGAAAGTTATTTCCAATACCGAATTAGTATTAGAAAAGAAGACCTTGTTGTAGGAGAAAACTATATTACTGATAAAATTGATTATAATGCAAAATTTGCTAATAACGATCGTTCTGTCGTAACATGGTATCAATTCAAAATCCCAATATACTCATACGACCGTAGAGTAGGTACAATCCAAGATTTTAAGTCAATTAGATTCATTCGTATGTTTACAAAAAACTTTAGTGCACCTACTATTATGCGTATGGCAACTTTAGACCTTGTGCGTGGCGAATGGAGAAAATACAATGGTTCTTTTATGCAACCGGGTGAATATATTGTTTCAGAATTGCAAGAAACCCTTTTTGATGTTACTGCTGTAAATATTGAAGAAAACGGAAATAAAACTCCCGTTAATTATATTCTTCCTCCAGGTATTAATAGACAAATTGACCCTACAAATCCTCAATTACGTCAACTTAACGAACAGTCGATGGTGCTTCGTGTTAATGGATTGCAAGACGGTGATGGGAGGGCAGTGTACAAGAATATTGACATGGATATAAGAAAATATCGCAGGCTTAAAATGTTTATACATTCCGAATCATTGCCTGGCGAGGAAACACTTAACGACTACGATTTAAGTGTTTTTGTAAGACTTGGCTCCGATTATAAAAATAATTATTACGAATACGAAATCCCTATTAAGGTTACGGCTCCTGGTAGATATGACGGCAAGGATGAATATAGTGCCGACAGATATATTGTATGGCCTGAAGAAAATGACTTAAATCTTGAGTTTGAATTATTACAAAAGGTAAAACAACTAAGAAACGACGATTTAAGAGCCGGATTAAATGGAGTTACCCTAACACGTGTTTATAGCATGTTTGACGGTAAAAATAAAATTAGCGTAATGGGTAACCCAAATCTTGCAGATGTTAGAACTATTATGATAGGTGTACGTAATCCTAAAAAAGTTAGCCAAAGCTCAGATGACGATGGGTTCCCAAAATCCGGTGAAATCTGGGTAAACGAATTGAGATTGACAGATTTTGATGAAAAAGGAGGTTGGGCTGCTAATGCAAGAATTACTACAAAACTTGCCGACTTCGGTTCTGTTACTGTAGCAGGTGCTACTAGTAAACCTGGTTTTGGTAGTATTAGCCAAAAAGTTAGCGAACGTCAAAAAGAAGAAATTTACAGATATGATATTTCTTCTAATCTCGAATTAGGTAAATTCTTCCCCGAAAAGTACAATGTTAGAATTCCAATGTATGTAGGTTATAGTGAAAATATATCAAATCCCGAGTATAATCCACTCGATCCGGATATCCCATTTTCTGTTGCAATGAGAGACCCTACATTATCTGATGAGGAAAAACAAGAAATAAAATACAAGGCACAGGATTACAATCAGCAGAAAAGCTTAAACTTTACAAATGTTAAAGTAAATAAAACTGATGGTCCCGCAAGAATTTACGACTTGGCAAATTGGTCGCTTAGTTATGGATATAACGAAGCTTTTAGTAGAAATCCGAATACTGAGTTTAATGCAATGCGAAATTATACAGGAGCTTTAGCTTATAATTATAATGCTACTCCTAAAATTGTTGAGCCATTTAAACAGTCTAAATTGTTAAGTAAACCTGCATTTAGAATCATTAAGGATTTTAATTTCTACTATTTACCATCTCAAATATCTTTTAGGACTAATCTTAACCGAAATTATAGAGAAACACAGTTGAGAAATGTTTATAATGAAGATGTACGTTTACCTATTTCAGTTCAAAAAGACTTTAATTGGATGAGGCAATACGACCTAAGGTGGAATCTTACTCGTCAGCTTAAATTCGATTTTTCTGCCAATAATGCCTCTCGTATCGACGAACCGGAAGGTAGAATGTATAAGGATGACCCCGTTTACGAACAGAAAATCGATACAATCTGGAATAACCTTAAAAACTTAGGGCGTAATACTCATTACCATCATACATTTAATTTAACTTATACATTGCCAATTAACAAAATCCCAATATTTAATTGGTTGACCGCAAATGTTAGATATGCCGGTGATTACGATTGGATGGCTGGACCAATTACAGCAGATACAATTCAGTTGGGTAATACTGTACAAAACGGGAATGCTTTGTCGGTAAATGGACAGATTAATATGCTATCGCTATATAATAAAATTGGGTATCTTGATGAAGTAAATAAAAAATATAGAGGAAGAAGCAGAAGACCAAGCCGCCCTCAAAAAGAAACTGTTACATACGAAGAAGATGGACTTAGATTAAGAGATGGTAGAAGAAAATCTGTTACACATAAGCTTAAAACAGAAGAAGTAACTGTTGTTGCAACCACAAAAGACGGTAAACCAATTGAAGTAGAAACCGAAGTTATTGATAAAAATAGATTGAGATTTACACCTGTTGGTGATCACGATGATGCACGAATTGTGGTTACAGGCTCCCGAGAAAAAACTGAAAGCATTGCAAAAATTATATTCGATAATACATTAGTATTGCTAATGAGTGTTAAAAATATTAGTATCGGATATACTCAGAATAATGGAACATTATTGCCGGGATATATGCCCCAAACTTATATTATGGGTATCTCAAATTATACTCCCGATGTCGCTATGTTTGGTATGCAACCTTCGATACAAACGCCTTCAATACCATTTATTATGGGATGGCAAGACCCTGATTTTGGAATGTGGGCAGCCGAAAATCATATGATTACACGAGATACTACTTTGGCATCTCCGTTTACAATGACACACAGTACTACTTGGAATGTGAGAGCATCCCTGGAACCTGTAAAAGATTTAAGGATCGATTTAACTTTAAATCATAATTTTTCAGAAAACTTGAACGAGTATTACCGTTACAACCAAAGTGCAGATGAGTTTATGCAACTAAATCCGCTTACTAACGGAAGTTTTAGTATGACAACCATAACTTGGAGAACTGCTTTCGAGAAAATCGGTAAAGATGGAGATTATACATCACAATCTTTTCAAAATTTTGCGGATTATAGGATAGAACTTGCTCATAGAATTGCTTCTCAAAGACCTAATTATGACCCCAATAATGTTGATGAAGACGGATTTCCTGATGGTTATAGCAAAACTTCACAAGACGTCCTTATGCCCGCATTTCTTGCCGCTTACACTAATACTGACCCTGATAAAGTTACACTAAGCACTTTCCCTAGTGTGTTAAGTGCATTGCCAAACTGGCGTATTACATACGATGGACTAGGAAAAATTAACGCTCTCCAAAAGTATTTTAGAACTGTTAACATTAATCATGTGTACAGATCAACTTACAATATTGGCAGTTATACTACGCGTTTGCCTGACCTTTACAACGAAGTGGATGGTTTTAATACAATAAGAGAAGTTTTGGGACAAAACCAAGAATATGGTAACTATTATAGTAAACACGAAATTAATGCTGTAAGTATTACCGAACAGTTTTCTCCTTTAATCTCAGTTGACATGACCATGACCAATAGTTTTATGGCTAAAATTGAAGTAAAGAAAAGTCGTAACCTTGCTATGAGTTTTAGCAATAATCAATTAACCGAAACAAAAACAGATGAGTTTATAGTTGGAACAGGTTATAGATTTAAGGACGTTGAAGTTATTATTAAAGCTGGTGGCAGACAACGAAACTATAAATCTGACTTAAACATTCGTCTCGACTTTTCACTCCGAAATAATTTAACTATAATTCGTAAACTCGAAGAGGCTGTTGACCAACCTACTGCAGGACAGAATGTTGTAACCATTAAGTTTAGTGCTGATTATGTTTTAAGCGATAGATTTAATCTCAGATTTTTCTACGATCAAGTACTTACAAAACCCAAAATATCCTTATCTTATCCTACATCTAATACAAATTTTGGACTTAGCTTAAGGTTTACTCTAGCCGGATAGTATATATAGTGAATTCATTATCATTTGTACTTCTAAAATATTTTTTAATATTGATATCATATCTTGAATAATAAAGATTGATTTTAAAAATTTTAAAGATTAAGCCTTTATTAAGAAAATATTTAATGGATTATGATTAATTTTGAATGATAATAATTAAAAGTATTAGTATGAAAAGATTGACTTTATTCATTTTAAGCGTGATTATACTGATTAGTGCTTCGGCACAAAAGGAAATTACTCATGAAGACCTATGGTATTACGGAACATTTAGAATGGCATCGGTTTATGGTATAAATTCCATGAGCGATGGTGAAACATACACATCTCTTAATATGGCGAGAAATAGTATTATAAGTTATGATTTCGAAACTGGAGAACAGAAAGATATTGTTTTTAAGGTAAGTGATTTTGAAGACTCTAATATAGATTGGATTTATGATTATACTTACAATACCAATGAAACTATGGTTTTGATAAGTGCACAATACGAACCAATATATCGTCATTCCTTTAAAGCAGAATATTTTATTTACGATATTGCAGAAAAGACCATTACCCCACTTTCAAATAATGGTAAACAACAATTAGCTTCATTCTCTCCAAATGGAGAAAAAATTGCTTTTGTTAGAGATAACAATATTTTTTATAAAGATATCTATAGTGATCACGAGTTTCAAGTTACTACAGACGGAGAGTGGAATAGCATTATCAACGGTGCGCCAGACTGGGTTTATGAAGAAGAGTTTAGTTTTAGTAAAGCATTCGATTGGTCCCCTGATGGAGATTATATTGCTTATCTCAAAACTGATGAAAAAAATGTAAAACAGTTTAATATGGTAATGTATGGTAATCTTTATCCTGAGCATTACGAATATAAATATCCAAAAGCCGGTGAAGAAAATAGTAGTGTTAGTTTACATATTTATAATTTAAAGGCAGATAAAACTACTCATGCTGATATCGGAGATCTTAAGGATAAATATATACCTAGATTATTCTGGACACAAACACCGGGCATGTTGGCTGCTGTTAAATTAAATAGACTACAAAACAAATATGAATTATATGCTATTGATGCTGCTACAGGATCGTCTCAAGTCTTGTTAAATTTAGAAGATGAAAAATATATTGAAATACATGACGATTTAAAATTCTTGCCCGATGGTAATGGTTTTATGCTAACACATGAAACAGATGGATATAGACATTTATATTTGTATAATATGAACGGGGAGCTTATTAAACAAATAACTTCAGGCAACTGGGATGTTACTGAAGTTTATGGTTATTGTGCCGAAACAGATATGGTGTATTATCAAGCTGCAAAGAAAAGCCCTTTGAATAGAGAGGTTTATGCATCTAATATTAACACAAAAGAAGTGATAAATCTTGCCATTAATGATGGATTTAATGAGGCTCAATTTAGCAAAGGGTTCAAATATTTTATAAACTTTTATACTGATGCTAATACACCGTATTATATAACTTTACATGATAATACTGGTAAGATGCTTAGAGAAATTGAAACGAATAAATCACTAAATGAAAAAATGAATGAGGAGTATAACTTTTCTCCTAAAGAATTTTTTACAATTACTACTGAAGATGGGGTAAAACTTAATGCATGGATGATTAAACCTAATAATTTTAAAAAGCGAAAAAAATATCCAGTTTTAATGTATGTTTATGGAGGTCCTGGAATTCAAACAGTAAATAATTCTTGGGATCATAATATGGGGTGGTGGCAAATGTTGGCTCAAAAAGGATACATCGTAGTTTCGGTTGACAATAGAGGAACAGGAGCCAGAGGAAAAGAATTTAGGCAAATTACCTACGGCGAATTAGGAAAATACGAAACTATTGATCAAATTGAAGCTGCTAAGTACCTTGCAAATCAATCTTACATTGATGGAGATAGAATTGGAATGTTTGGGTGGAGTTTTGGAGGATATCTTACTGCATTGTGTCTTACTAAAGGAGCCGATTACTTTAAAGCAGGCATAGCGGTAGCACCTGTAACTAATTGGAGATATTATGATACAATTTATACAGAAAGATATAATGGTTTACCTCAAGATAACCAAAGCGGTTATGATGAAAATTCCCCTATAAATCATGTCGATAAACTAAAAGGAAGTCTCCTATTAGTTCACGGGACAGCAGACGATAATGTACACTTTCAAAATTCCGTCGATTTGGTTACACAACTAGTAAGCAAGAATAAAAAGTTTGAAACTATGTATTATCCCAATAGTGATCATGGAATCTATACAGGAAATGCCAGAATACATTTATACACAAAAATGACAGATTTCTTATTAGAAAAACTTTAATAAAAATAGCAGTTCTCATATAGTGTGTAAGTTAAATAGTATCCTTCACCCTATGTTCAAAAAAAATAACCTACCAACCTTATATGCCCCTTATATGCCTTATATGGTTCAAAAAATAACTAACCAACCTTATATGCCCCTTATATGCCTAATATGGTTCAAAAAATAACTAACCAACCTTATATGCCCCTTATATGCCTAATATGGTTCAAAAAAATAACTAACCAACCTTATATGCCCCTTATATGCCTAATATGGTTCAAAAAATAACCTACCAACCTTATATGCCCCTTATATGCCTAATATGGTTCAAAAAAATAACTTACTAACCTTATATGTTCCTTATATGCCTAATATGGTTCAAAAAATAACCTACCAACCTTATATGCCCCTTATATGCCTAATATGGTTCAAAAAATAACCTACCAACCTTATATGCCCCTTATATGCCTTATATGGTTCAAAAAATAACTAACCAACCTTATATGCCCCTTATATGGTTCAAAAAAAATCAATACTCAGGTAAATTACGATACAACTCACTAACGTAAGTTTTTTGCCCCTCCTTAAATATATTGGTAACATTAAAATTTATAAGCAATCCTTCAGGAGATTCAAGCAGTTTCATATAAGTAATGATTTGTGCTTCATGTACAGGTAAAATATATTCTACAGCCTTAAGTTCAACTGGTAAAATATCTTCGATAAAAAAATCACATCTTAGTTCTGCATCCAAGTTCTCTCCTTTGTATTCAATTGGAATAATAAGTTCTGATATAAACCGTATTTTGCGTAATTTAAGTTCATGTTTCATACATCTGTGATATACGCTTTCAAGCAGTCCAGGACCAAGTGATTTATGTACTTCAATAGCAGCACCATTAACTTGATAAATCAAATCCTGCAATCCTTGTTTAGAAGAATACTTTTTACGTACCATAATTTTTATCTAATCCTATCTATAGAACGAATTAGAGCTTCGTCTTTACCAATTGCTCGAATTGCTAAATAGCTTAATATCGCAGCAATCAGTGGAAAAACTATTAAAATATTATAATTAGTTTCGATTGAAAAGGTATTTGCTGCATGATTCATAAAATAATACATTATCCCGATGCTACCAAACATCAAAATGATATTAAATACACAAATTCTTATTTGAATAATCCTTTTTTTATAAAACAAAATAGTTATTAATAGCAAGAAAACAATTAAACAGACAAGCAAACCCAAAGGCAATGCACTAAAATGCTCGACACCGTTTTCAATTGTTGGTATATCGGCCCCAAAAACAGTAAAATCAATTAAATCTCCATTAACTAAAAGAAGTTGCCCATAAGGAACAAATAAAACAACCAGCATTAATAATAATGCTATAATCAAATAAAACGTTTGAATTCTCTGTAACATAATCTTTAATTATAATTTTAAGTAGCAAATTTAATCAATATTTTTGCAAACTATATTTTTAAGTAATCTTCTAATCATAATTTCATACTTTTTTACCTTGAATTTTCGTTGTACATTTGTTTTTGAATTTTAAATAATGTAGAATGAAATACAGTAATGATGTAGAAGCAGTAGATGCACTTAGAGAAAAGTATCAGCAATTAACAAACGAGATTAATAAAAAAATATACGGTCAGGAACAAGTAGTTCGTGAAGTACTTACATGCATTTTTAGTAGGGGACATGCATTACTTATTGGTGTACCCGGTTTGGCTAAAACACTTTTGGTAAATACAATCGCTGAAGTGCTCGGCATAAAAAACAACAGAATCCAATTTACTCCCGATTTGATGCCATCAGATATAATTGGAACCGAAATACTTGGAGAAGATCGCCAGTTTAAATTTATTAAAGGACCAATATTTGCAAATTTTATTTTAGCAGATGAAATAAACCGTACTCCGCCAAAAACACAAGCTGCTTTACTCGAAGCAATGCAAGAAAGATCTGTTACGGCAGCAGGAAATTTTTATAAGCTAGACGACCCATTTTTTGTTATGGCTACACAAAATCCGCTTGAGCAGGAGGGAACTTATCCTTTACCCGAAGCTCAGCTTGATAGATTTATGTTTAATATTATTGTAGATTATCCAATGTACGATGATGAAATTACAATTGTAAAACACACAACCGACGACCGCAACTTTGAAATTAAAAATGTGCTTACCGCTCAAGAAATTATTTATTTCCAACACCTTATTCGTAAAGTACCTATTAACGATAATGTATTGGAATATGCCGTTAAGCTTGTTAATAAAACACGTCCAGGTAATGGTATGGCACACGAAATAACCAACAAATATCTAAATTGGGGAGCAGGTCCTCGTGCTTCACAATATTTAGTTATTGGAGCAAAGGCTAATGCTGTGCTAAGCGGGAAGTATTCGCCGGATATAGAGGATGTTAAAGCTGTTGCTAAAATTATTTTAAGACATAGATTAATTAAAAACTATAAAGCTGAAGCCGAAGGTATTAGTATAGATTATATTATTGACGAGTTGATTAAATCATAAAATGAAGGCTTTTTGCCATATATCAACATTAATAATTCTGTTTGTATTTAGCGTAGAATCTTCTACAGCTCAGCAAATCAGAAAAATCGAAATCATTAGTGCCAAAAGCATGGAGTATGATGAAAAAATCGGTAATCGTGCTATGCGTCTTATTGGAGATGTAGTCCTTAAACACGAAGATGCTTATATGTATTGTGATAGTGGATATTTGTATCGCGAAACAAATTCTTTTAAGGCTTTCAATAATGTGAAAATACTACAAGGAGACTCATTACTGCTTACCGGAACTTCTCTAGATTATTTCGGAAATACTAAGTTAGCCAAAATGCGTGACTCAGTTGTTCTTAAACATTACAACTCTTATCTCGAAACAGATTCTTTAAACTATGATAGAAATGATGATGTAGCTTATTATTTTGGTGGTGGCGAAATTTTCGATATCGAAAATCATCTTGTAAGTAAACGAGGATATTATTACACAAACGATAAAGAGTACATTGCTGTTGATTCTGTAATACTCGTAAATCCTCAGTATAAAATGTATGCAGATACTTTAAAATATAATACAGAAACAGAAATCGCCTATTTTTATGGACCTACAAATATTATTAGCGACTCAAATTTTATTTATTGCGAAAATGGGTTTTATGATACCCGTAAAGATTTATCGGCTTTTTCAGAAAATGCATATTTAATTAATGGAGAACAAACTTTAAAAGGCGATAGCTTGTTTTACGACCGAAATAAAAGAATGGGAGAAGCTTTTATTAATGTGTCAGTTATTGATACTGTTGAAAACCTTATTGCAGAAGGGAATTATGCCCTCTATTTTGAAACTCCTCAACATGCAATGTTAGTGGATAGTGTTTTCGTTACATACATTACTGACGGTGATAGTGTATTTATGAACGCTGATACTGTGCTTATTGATATTGATACAGCAGATAATAAATTAATACGTGCATACAGACATGTACAGGTATTTAAATCTGATGCACAAGCAAGATGCGATTCATTAGTTTATAATTCTGTGGATAGCATTTCTGAGATGTTTGGGAAACCAATAATCTGGGCTGAAGGAAACCAACTGACTAGCGATAAAATGGAACTCCATTTTGTTGATGATGAGGCTCATCATGTTATTATGATGGGATACGCTTTTATTGTTAACCCCGAAGATACTGTGCATTTTTCTCAAATTAAGGGTAGAAAACTTGTAGCATATTTTCGTGAAAACGATATCTATAAAATTGATATTTTTAATGATAGCCAAACATTATATTACGTTAGAGATGAGGAAACAGAAGAACTTATTGGACTTAATAAAGTGGTGTGTAACGATATGGTAGTATTTAGAAATAATAAAACAGTCGAAAAAATATTGTTTTACGATAAACCGGATGGGAACTTAACTCCAATTGAACAGCTATTACCCGAAAATAGCTTCTTACCTGATTTTATTTGGTTAGACGAATATCGACCAAAATCGAAGTTTGATATTTTTTATTGGGAAAATATTAAATAATATGATATTATTTTAATATCTTTAAAGTCTTGATAACTACATCTATTATGGATGATAAATTACTAATAGCAGTTTTAGGTAACTACCGCTCAGGTAAAACTACAACATGGACAAGCCTCTTTAATAAAACTGTAAGAACAGGTAAGCTTGAAAGAACCCTTAAAATTAGAAATGTTGAAATCCCTGTATTTCTAATAAATGGTGCTCCACTAGAACGCCGTTCCGAACTTAAATACATAATGCCCAAACACGATCCTTCAATAGTGTTATGTTCTTTTCTTTACCATAAAAATGTGAAAGCTAATTTCGACTATTTCATTAATAGAAACTATGAAATATACTTACAATGGTTAAACCCAGGATACGAAGATGAACACGATAAAACCTTATTTTACAATATTGGTATAATAAATTATCTTATGCAAAATAATGCATTAGTTAGTGTTAGAAATGGGAAGCACAATCCAGAGCCAAGAGTCGCAGATATACGCGAATATATATTAGGATGGTACCTTACTCGTACAGCACAGACAGACGATTAATACAAGGATTGGATATTAATAGGTTAGTAGTGTGTAGCTTTTTTTTGTTAGTGATATATATATAATTGTTATTATTTCATATAATATTCTAATAAAATTAAAAAAAATAGTTCTATTAAGTAACCTTATTGTTTACATTTGCGAAACATCTTACTATTATTTCGTTAAACATTACTGAACTATGACACTTTTACTTGAATCTAAAAACATCGGTAAGGTTCTCGAATTAAAATTACACAGTCTTGGTATTGAAACCATCGAAAGACTGAGAGAATTAGGTACCGAAGAAACATTTCGCCGACTTAAAAAGATTGATAGAAAAGCTAGTAGAGCTTTACTATTTGCCATCGAAGGAGCAATTCAGGATGTCCGTTGGCATAATCTTGATGAGGATAGAAAAACACAATTACGAGACTTCTATGACGAAATGGAAAAAAAATTGAATCTATGAATTAGAGCCTGTCAAATACTGTGACAGGCTTTTTTTTAAACTTAGAAATTAACACAATTTCCAAGATCATTAATTCATAAATTAATTATTCTAAGGTGGTAATGTACTTTATCTTATCAGACTTCTAAAAAATACTTCCGTATATTAAACCCGAAATGGTTGCCATTACTACAACTAGTCCAACAAAAACTAATGTTTTTTTTGTGCCAAGTACACCTCTTATTACTAACATATTTGGTAAAGATAACGATGGTCCTGCCAATAGAAGAGCCAATGCGGGACCCTTACCCATGCCCGATGCAATAAGTCCTTGAAGTATTGGTACTTCGGTGAGTGTTGCGAAATACATAAATGCACCAACTATTGAAGCAAAAAAGTTTGAAAACAAAGAATTTCCGCCAACTAAATCAGCTACCCATTGTTCGGGAATAATGCCTGGAATTGAATATCCGTCGTGAGTAGAACCCAATAAAAAACCTGCTGCTACAACTCCAATTGCTAATAATGGAAGAATCTGTTTGGTAAAGCCCCAACTCGACAAAGTCCATTCTTTATTGTCGGGGTCACGTTTGTCAAGTAATGTTATTGTGCTAAGTGCCACAATACCTACTACCATAGGAACAAGGGGGATGATTTTGGGGTTTTCGATGAAATGATTCGATAAAAAAACTGATGCAATAGTAGCTATAGTAGCCATTAAAACCCATTGCCATTTAATCTTTAGAATTTTAATGAGCGAATAGATTAGCATTAATGAGAAAAAGCCTGTTATGTACCATTTATAGTCCCAAATATAAAACCACGCACTGCTTGTATCTCCACTTGCCGGTTTGCCCCAATTGGCAAATACCAAAATCAGCACCAAAGTAAAAAAGTGATACGAAGTTTGCCACATAGGTCTTTTCTCAGGTGGCGGAGTAATGTTCATTTGTTGTTCTTTTTTTATGTTTTCTTCTTTACGGTATATAATCGACATTGTAAAGCCAATTACAATACTAAAAACAACAGCACCTATTACTCTGGCTAGACCCATTTCGAAGCCTAAAATTCTGGCTGTGAGAATTATAGCTAAAATGTTTATTGCCGGACCTGAATATAAAAATGTGATAGCCGGACCCAATCCTGCACCTCGTTTATGAATACTTGAAAACAGAGGTAATATTGTACAACTGCAAACCGCCAAAATTGTTCCCGAAACTGATGCAACTGAGTAAGCAAGCCACTTTTTTGCATTAGCTCCAAAATACTTTAAAACAGAACCCTGACTCAAAAAAACAGCTATAACTCCGGCAATGAAAAATGCCGGTAATAAGCAAAGTATTACATGTTCGCGGGCATACCATTTTACTAAATCAAAAGTTGCAGCAATTGCAGTATTAAATCTTTCACTCTCTAGGGGTAAAAAGAATGCCGCAAGAAAAATAACTACAATCCAAAATAGGATTTTAAATTCTTTTTTAATTTCCATATTACCTTAATGAATAATTATGCTAATAGAATCAGTAATCTTTTCCAATTTGTTTTGCTTTTATTTTTTTATAAAAATCGCTAAACTCTTTTATTATTAAATCTCGGGTTTTTCTGAATTCATTCATTACATATTCTTCAGAACCTCGTGCATCTGAAGGGTCATCAAAACCAATATGCAATCTGTGTTTAACTTTGCCTAAAAATGCAGGGCAAACTTCTTTCGTTCCTCCACATACAGTAATCACATAATCCCATTCATCATTTAAGTAAATATCTACAAGCTCAGGTTTATGATTAGAGATATCTAAGCCAATTTCACTCATTACTTTAATTGCTTTAGGATTTACTTCGTTTGCCGGTTCTGTGCCAGCAGATTCTACATTTAAGTTTTCGTCTAATGATTGTAATATGCCTTGCGCCATTTGGCTTCTACAACTGTTTCCTGTACAAAGAATTAGAACCTTCATCTGTGAATATTTTCAATTACAAGCTTATTAATCTCACTTTTTGATGGAAGCCGTCCGCTTAATACAAGTTTTTCGTTAATTACCAAGCCGGGGGTTGCCATTACTCCATAGTTCATAATGTCAACAATATCTTCAACTTTTTTTACTTCGGCATTAATGCTGTTCTCTTCTAATGCTTCTCTCGTTAACTTTTCTAATTGCTTACACTTTGGGCAACCTGTTCCTAAAATCTTTATTTCCATAATATAAATTTTTTATATTCGTAGTTCGTAAAACTACGAACAAAGATATGAAATTTTTTTATTCCAATAAATTTTTCAATAAATTTTTTGCTTCATTAAATATTTCATTGTTTAAACAATACCTAATTCTTGGTAATTCAATTTCTCCCTGTATTAAACCGGCATTTTTTAGTTCTTTGAGATGCTGCGAAAGGGTAGATTTAGCAATGGGTAATATATCAGTTAAATCTCCACTATAGCAGCAAGACTGTTCTGATAAATGTCTTATAATAAAAATCCTAACAGGATGTCCTAGTGCTTTTGCATACCGAGCAGCTTTCTTATCCTCTTCTGTAATGAATGATTGTTCCATCTTTAATAATTTAAAACAAAAATACAAAATATTTAAAAATCTGTAAATAAATTTGCAAAATGAACATATGTTCATTATAATTGCAGTGTTATGTCACCAAGAATTAAGAAAAATAGAATAATAAGAGGTGTGCCAATTGCACATTCGTACAAGCCTGTGGGTATTCCGGTAACTGAAACACAAAAAGTAGAGCTTGGTGCTGACGAATTTGAAGCATTGCGTTTAGCTGATTATGAGCATTTATCACAGGAAGAAGCTGCTTCTCAGATGGGTGTGTCAAGACCTACATTTACAAGAATATATAATGCAGCTCGAAAAAAGATTGCGCTAGCATTGGTTGAAGGGAAAACTCTGATTTTTTTATCTGATGTTTCAGTTGAGCGAGGAAGAAGGCGTTGTGGTAGGTGCCATGGTGTTTACATAAGTGATATTGATAAAGATGAAAATTGTCCTGAATGCAACGAGATTGAAGATTTTGACAGTAGCATAAATAGGAAATGTGAATGCATTAGGTGCGGTTATGAAATGAGTGCAAAGTTGGGTATTCAGTGCCGTCAGCTTACTTGTCCACAATGTGGAAGCAGAATGAGAAGAAAAAATATTGTTTAACTTTAAAATTTAAAATTATGGCAGGATTTAACAGAAAAGGACCTTTGGGAGAAGGACCAATGACAGGAAGGGGTTTAGGTAGATGTAACCCGAAGTCTGAAATTGATGAAAATGAAATTAAGACAGACGAAAGACCATTACGTTTAGGTCGTAGAGCAAATTTAGGTACTAAAGAACCCTGTTCAGGATTAAGAGGTGCCGGACGTGGATTAGGCAGAGGTGCAGGAAGAGGACAAGGGCGTGGTCGCAGAAATTAATTAGTAGTATTAAAAATCAAATTTTGAATTAATGAAAAAGATTATTGCTTTACCGGCAGATAATGGTGCTGTGTGTATGCATTTTGGACATTGTCCTTACTTTGCAGTTTATGTGGTTGATGATAATAAGATTATAGAAGAGCGAAAACTGGAAGCACCTCCACATCAACCAGGATTATTACCTGGATGGTTAAAAGAAAAGGAAGTTACTGATATTATTGCTTGCGGAATGGGTCAGAGAGCCATAGATCTTTTCAATCAAAGTGGTATTAATGTTATTGTTGGTGTTGATCCGGGAAAACAAATTGATAGCTTAGTTAGCGAATATATTGCCGGAAAGCTAGCTGGTGGTGGAAATTACTGCGACCATTAATTGTTTATGGATTACCGTTGCTACAATTGCTTGGTAAGATCATTCGCTCGCTTATTAGAGAAATTTCAGCCAAAAGCACAGAATAATGAAATTCTTATGAAAGAGTTTCTCAGCTATTTGTCAAAAACCGACGAAAGCCATACTGCTCCTTATATTACAGGTTACATGCAAGAAATTATTAAAAAAATGATTGGAATCGATGACCTGTACTTTGAGGAAAAGGAATTTGCTAATAATATGTTGTTGGCAAAATATCAAGAACTTAAAAAGGTAGTAAGTGTCGCAGATTGCTCTTTTACAAGAGCTTTGCGCTTGGCAATTGCCGGTAATATTATCGACTATGCTGCCAACCCCGATTTTGATATTATGGAAACAATAGAATATGTTCTTGAAAATGATTTTGCCGTTGACGATTCGCAGGAATTAATGCAGGAGATTATTAATGCAAAAAATGTACTCTATCTCGGAGATAATGCCGGTGAGATTGTGCTTGATAAACTATTTTTAGAAACAATTGGTCGTAGAGATATTGTATTTGCAGTAAGAGGAAAGCCTGTAATCAATGATGCAACTATCGAAGATGCAAAAAAAGTAGGAATTACTAATTTAGTGCATGTTATTGATAATGGTAGTAAGTTACCTTCAACGGTAGTAGATGAATGTAGCCCCGAATTTGTCAAATATTTTAATAATGCTGATTTAATAATTAGTAAAGGTCAAGGTAATTTAGAAGGCTTGATAAATACTTTGGATAAGAATATTTATTTTCTATGCATGGTTAAATGTAATGCAATAGGTGAAGCACTAGGTGTTACTAAAGGCAGTTTTGTAGTAATGAATAATAAACGTTTAAACAAAAAACATTCAAAAGCAGTTTTAGAATTATAGAGAGCAAAAAAGATAACAGATGAAGATAGCAATAGCAAGTGGAAAAGGGGGGACAGGTAAAACATTAGTTTCGGTAAACCTCGCTTATTTGTGGAGCGAAATATATAATACAAAGACAGTATTGGTCGATTTAGATGTTGAAGAACCAAACGACCACGTGTTTTTTCAAGAAAAAATTTCTTCGAGTACTGAGGTTTTTCGACCTGTACCTAATTTTATTAAAGAACGATGCATTTTTTGCAGCAAGTGCCATGACGTGTGCCGATTCAATGCCATTACCATGTTTCCTGATACCGTTATTGTATCGCCCGAATTGTGCCACTCGTGTTATGCTTGTGCCGAGCTTTGCCCAAGTAATGCATTAATAATGACTCACAAAAAAAATGGTGTTATTCGAAACTATGGTAAAGATAATGTTCTGTTATATGATGGATTATTAGATGTTGGTGAAGCATCTGCTGTACCATTAATTACAGAGTTAAAGAGTCAAGTTCTAAGTAAACATAATAATTCTGTTGATTATTTTTTCGATTCTCCACCAGGTACATCATGTCCAATGATCGAATCTATAAGAGATGTAGATTTTGTAATCTTAGTGGCTGAACCAACACCTTTCGGAATCCACGATATGGATTTGGCAATTCAAACTGTACAATTATCTCACACACCCTTAGGGGTTGTTATAAATAAAGATAATGAAAATTCACAAAAGATTTATGAAAAATGTAAGGAATACAATGTCCCTATATTGGCTGCAATTCCTCATAAGCGAGAAATAGCAAGCTTCTTGGCTAATGGAGGTTTAGCAACTCGTAAATTTGATGAAATTAAAATCAGTTTAACACAGCTTGTTGAAGAGTTGAAAATAAGGATTAATAATAATTAGCGATTAGAAATGAAGGAACTTGTTGTTTTGTCGGGAAAAGGCGGTACAGGAAAAACTTCGGTAAGTGGAGCATTAGCATATTTATTAGGAAAAAATGCATTATTAGGAGATTGTGATGTTGATGCCTCAAATTTGCACTTAGTTACAGGTGCAAAAAATACTATTAGCGAAGACTTTTTTTCAGGATGTATTGCTGAGATTAATAATTTAAAATGTACAAATTGCGGTAGATGTGCAAATATTTGCAGATTCAATGCAATAGAATATATAAATAACACTTATGTCATTAATCCTATGCACTGCGAGGGCTGCGGTTATTGTTACGAAATTTGTCCCAAAGAGGCTATTATTCTTAACCCCGGGCATACAGGATATTTAAAGGTATCTGAAACTAGATTCGGTTCTACTCTTGTGCATGCGTCTTTGAATATAGGTGCCGAAAATAGTGGCAAGCTTGTTAGTCGCGTACGTGAAAAACTTAATCAGATTGCTGATGATAGTAATGCAAATTTAATTATTACAGATGGCTCTCCGGGTATAGGTTGCCCTGTTATCGCTACAATTACAGGTGCATCTCATATTTTAATTGTTACCGAGCCTGGAATGTCTGCTTTGCATGATATGGAAAGGCTAATTAAACTTGCTCAAGCATTTAAAATATCTGTGTCGTGTATTATTAATAAATATGATATAGAAAACGACTTAACTAAAAATATTGAAGAATATTTAAAACAAAATAATAT
>Ga0334899_1000815_pt1 | contig 34815 bp, 22 predicted proteins | sample GraSluR3_MG_FD_207219 | JGI IMG/M metagenome (GOLD analysis project Ga0334899, IMG submission 207219) | Sludge microbial communities from methane-producing bioreactor in Wageningen University, Netherlands - Granular Sludge_8_08-R3 | ecosystem: Engineered > Bioreactor > Anaerobic > Unclassified ...
GCGGGTCGGATCCATACTTCTCTATCACCTCGAATGGGTCGACAGCGTTCCCCAAGCGCTTGCTCATCTTGTTACCGTTCTTGTCGAGCACCAAACCGTTGGATATGATGTTTTTGAATGCCACCGAGTCGAACAGCATGGTGGATATGGCATGGAGCGTGAAGAACCACCCACGGGTTTGGTCAACCCCCTCGGCAATAAAATCGGATGGGAACTCCTCGCCAAAGTTCTCCTTATTCTCAAATGGATAGTGAATCTGCGCGTAGGGCATAGCTCCCGAGTCGAACCAAACATCTATCAAGTCGGGCTCGCGGAACATCTTTTTGCCCGATGCCGAAACCAGCACGATATCGTCAACAAATGGGCGGTGCAAATCGAACTTCTCGTAGTTCTCCTTGGAGTTATCGCCGGGTTGGTATGCCTCAAGCGGATTGGTTGACATGAAGCCTGCCTTTACCGATTTTTCGCACTCGGCCTTCAGCTCCTCAACCGAACCTATGCAGATAAGCTCCTGGCGGTCATCGGTGGCCCAAATGGGTAGCGGTGTACCCCAGTAGCGCGAGCGCGAGAGGTTCCAATCCACCAAATTCTCGAGCCACTTGCCAAACCGACCGGTTCCTGTACTTGCAGGTTTCCAATTGATGGTATTATTTAGCTCAAGCATTCGCTCCTTAACGGCTGTGGTTTTAATAAACCAGCTGTCGAGCGGGTAGTAAAGGATTGGCTTATCGGTACGCCAGCAGTGTGGGTAGTTGTGGGTGTGCTTCTCTATTTTGAAAGCCCTGCCCTCCTTCTTAAGCCAAACGCTCAGATCCACATCAAGCGATGAACCATCGGTGGGAGGATTGGGGTTGTAATCGTTCTTAACGAAGCAACCAGCAAACTCCTTGTATGCCTCAACATTTACATAATTCTTTACGAACTCGGGATCTAAATCGTCGATGGTGTAGAACTTACCAGTCCTATCGACCATGGGCTCGGGGTTGTTCTGCTTATCGCGAAGGATAAGTGGCGAGATGCCAGCTACCTTGGCCACGCGATCGTCGTCGGCACCAAAGGTGGGCGCTATGTGAACCACACCCGTACCGTCCTCGGTTGTAACGTAATCGCCAGCAATAATGCGGAATGCATCGCCCTCGGGCTTAACGAATGGGAAGAGCTGCTCGTACTGAATACCAATCAGGTCGGTTCCAACGTACTCGGCTAACACTTTGAATGGAATATTCTTGTCGCCAGGTTTGTGGTCGTCAAGAGAGAGCTCAGCGTTCTCGGGCTTAAAGTATGCGCTCTGCAAATCCTTAGCAAGGATAACGGTTAGGGGATCGCCCGTATATGGGTTATATGTGGCTATTTTAACGTACTTTACTTTAGGCCCAACAGCCAATGCTGTGTTTGAGGGAAGAGTCCAAGGGGTGGTAGTCCAAGCCAAAACGAATAAATCGGTGTTTACATCGCTGAAAAAAGATTCCGATTTCTCGTTGCGAACCACCTTGAACTGCGCCACAACTGTTGTATCCTTCACATCGCGGTAGCACCCAGGCTGGTTAAGCTCATGGGTACTTAATCCGGTTCCTGCAGCAGGAGAGAATGGCTGAATGGTCTTGCCCTTGTAGAGTAATCCCTTCTCGAATAGCTGCTTAAGAAGATACCAAAGGGTTTCGATGTAACGGTTGTCGTAGGTGATGTATGGGTCGTCCATATCCACCCAGTAGCCCATCCTATGGGTAAGATCCTCCCACAGGTCGGTATACTTCATCACCTCACGCTTACAGGTTTGGTTGTACTCCTCAACGGTAATAGATTTTCCGATATCCTCCTTGGTGATGCCAAGCAGTTTCTCAACGCCAAGTTCTACGGGCAGACCGTGGGTGTCCCAGCCAGCCTTACGGTGCACCTGAAAGCCTTGCTGGGTTTTATATCGACAAAAGATATCCTTAATGGCCCTGGCCATCACGTGATGAATACCTGGAATACCATTGGCAGAAGGAGGCCCCTCGTAAAAAACGTAGGCTGGATGCCCCTCGCGAATGGTTAAGCTCTTACGAAATGTATCATTCTCTTCCCAGGATTTAAGAACATCCTTGTTTACCTGCGATAAATCTAACCCTTTGTACTCTTTAAACTTGGCACTCACTTGAATACTGTATTATTGTTACAAATAAGAAAAACAAATAGTTACGCTATGCTAAGCGCAATTTTTAACCTTTAATTAAAATCTCACAAAGATAGGTTACAGCGTGATAAAAACAAATCATATTGCCCGAAAAGGACTATTTTGGCTGTTCGAATTTTGTGTGGTAAATTGCATGCTAAATCTGCGAAGCAATGAATGTATTAAAATACTGGAGATCTAGCGTTTGGACAGCAATAATTATTCTGGCCACGACCCTCCCAAGCAGTAGTATCCCCAAAAACGCCTTACTTCAAATTCCACATTTCGACAAGCTGGTTCACTTCGTGCTTTTTTTGGTACTGGCCCTATTCATCCTATCGGAACGAAACTCGCTTCGACAGCAAGGGAAGCTAACCAACAGAGCTATAACCTTTGCGTTGAGCATATCGATAGCCTATGGGCTAATAATTGAACTGCTACAGTACTTCCTGCTCCCTACGCGCAGCGGAAGTTTATACGATTTTACGGCCAACGTGCTTGGCGCCACAATGGCTGTGGTTGCATACCGATTGGTAAACAGAATTACTGCTGGCTGGATTTAGATATGCCCTTAACAATTTCTACAAAAGAGATTTATTGCTAATTTTACTTTACATTCTTTTCTTGATTAATTGAGTGCACAGACTAATAGCGGCCATAGCATTTCTCCTAATAACCTTGTTAGGCCAGGCCAACGAGAGGGATAGCTCTGCTCTCCTCTCGAAGGAGACCATTAGCTACCGAATAGAAAGACTTGGCAAGGGGCTCAACCCAAAGCTCTCGGGGAACAACCAGTACCAAGTGGCTGAAAAAAAGCTGGGCAAGCCTTTTGCCGTAAGGGTTACCGATAGCCTTTATCGGCCCAAGGCCAATGTTAGGGTATACTTCGAGGTAATTCAGGCGCCCGATGATGCTGAAGGGTTCGCTGTAGAGCCACTTTACTCGCGCACCGATAGCCTGGGCGAAGCCCATTGCTGGCTAACCCTAGGGACCGAGCCAGGCGAATACCAGGTGGCCGCCAAAATCCAAACCGAAAATCTTGAATCGTTTGTGATCTTTACAGCATACGCCCGCAAGCAGAACTGGGTGCTGATGCTAAGCGTTGGGTTGTTAGGTGGCCTTGCCCTGTTCCTCATGGGTATAAACCTAATGAGCACAGGCTTTAGGCATAGCGCAGGCGAAAAGATTCGATCGGTGCTTGGCACCCTAACTCAAAACAGAATATACTCAACGGGTTTTGGAGCATTTATCACTATGGTAACCCAAAGCAGCAGCGCCACCACCGTTATGCTGGTTGGGTTTGTACAATCGGGACTATTAAAGTTTAGGCAAACCATTGGGATGATATTTGGCGCCGCCATTGGCACCACCATCACCGTGCAGCTTATTGCCTTCAGAATTGCCGACTACTCACTGCTATTAGTTGCCCTAGGGTTTGCGCTTAATACCTTTGGCAAAAAGGAAGGCGTAAGGTTTGCCGGCGAGGCCATTCTAGGTTTCGGAATCCTTTTCTTTGGGATGCACCTCATGAGCGAGGCGATGTACCCGCTCAGAACCTTCGAGCCCTTTATCGATTTGCTGAGCAAGCTGCAAAAACCCATACTAGGCATAATAGCTGGCACCATTTTTACGGCACTAATCCAAAGTAGCGCTGCATTTATAGGCATTATGCTAACCCTAGCCACACAAGGGCTACTAAGCCTTGAGGCCGCAATCCCCTTGCTGTTGGGCGCCAATCTGGGAACATCAATTACTGGAATAATAGCCAGTATAACATCGAGCCGAGAGGCGCAAAAGGTGGCTATGGCCTATACCATTTTCAAGCTGGTGGGCGTATTGGTTCTGGTTTGGTTTATTGACCCCTTTGCGCAGCTCGTGAGACGCATAACCCCCGATACCATAGCAATTGGCGCCAACGTTGCAGCTGAGAACACTCCCCGCTTAATAGCAAATGCCCACACCATTTTCAACGTTTTGCTCACGCTGGTTGTGCTTCCGTTTACCAATGTTTACGCACGATTTATCGACTGGCTAATGCCACCAAGGCCACCCAAAAGCCCAACCTTCTCAACAAAATTTATCGACAAAAATTTGCTTTCAACTCCTGCTGTTGCGCTAAAGCTGGCCAAGCAAGAGGTGATAAGGCTTAGCGAGATTGTGGACAGGATGGTGAAAGATATCATTACACCCTTTGTGGCCAAGGACAAATCGACCCTAAGCCGTATTGAGCGCGATGAGGTAAAGGTTGACTACCTTAGGGATCAGATTAATGCATACCTACTAGACCTAACCCGACAAGATGTTACTGACCAGAGCATACAGGAGGCTTTTCAGATTATGTACGCCGTGAAGGAGCTGGAGCAGATTGCCGATATCGTTTCGAAAAATCTGCTGGAACGGGCACGTTGGTGGTTACAGGTTGACCATGAATTCTCACCGGAGGGGAAAAAGGAGTTGCTGGAGTTTCATCAGCTTACCCAAAAGCAGCTGAAAAGGGCAAAGGCTGTATTTTCGGATCTGAACCTAGAGAAGGCACAGAAGATGGCGCAAAAATACCAAGAGTACAAAGACTTTGGCCGAGAGCTGGAGCGGCAGCACTTCTCGCGATTAAAGGAAGAGGTTAACAAATCGGTTACCAGCTCCAAAACCCATCTCGAGCTGGTCTCGATGTTCCGCACCATAGGCAGCCATGCCAATAATGTAGCCCAAATTATTTTGGAGTGGCCAAGCGGTGACAAAAACTAGCCTCTTGTATGCCATATTAGTTTTATGGCAACAGATGCTGTTTTTATTACAATTTTCATATCTAGCCACAGGCTCCAACTCCTAATATACTCAACATCATCCTCAATACCCTCGAAAAACTGGGTCTTCTCGTAAGGATTTTTAAGCTGCCGAAGGCAGGTGATGCCTGGCTTTACAGCCAACCGTTCGCGCTGCCATGGCTTATACTGGGCAACATGCTCGGGGGTGTGGGGTCTGGGGCCTACAATTGACATGGAGCCAGCGAGGATGTTTAACAGCTGGGGCAGCTCATCGATATGTGTGGTTCGGAGAAATGCTTGGGTTTTCTGCATCCTTCCACGCGATTTCTCAGCTATGGTCTTTAGCTTTATAATCTTGAAATGCTTGCCACCCTTACCCACCCGCTCCTGCACAAAGAATGGATTTTCCCGTAAACCAATCCATAGCCAAAGGGTGATGATGAATAAAAATGGGGATATGAGGAGTAATAGGATGAAAGCCAGAAGCCTATCAATAATATTTTTAATTATCAGCACAGCAACAGCAAGTTTTTTTGATTAAACAGTTGTAATTGATACCAAAGATAGTACAATATGCTGGCAAACCGAAGCCCTTTTCTTGAATATGCTACAGAACGGTGTTTTGTGCTTATTGCTAGGAAAATAAGTCTCTCAGCAAATAACCTTTTAAATAATCCTTAGCCATACCCACTTCCAATGTTTGTATAAGAGTTGATTTTGCTGTTGCAATAAAAATCGTAGTAATAATTTGAGGATAGTAGATTTATTTGATACTTTTATCGAATATTTACTAAGTATGAATGCGAAAGAATATATAAAGTATCTGTTATCAATTGAAAGTTACTCCTTTTCATTGAATGAGATTGCTCAAGCAACAGCCGGTAGTAGTAGTTCATTAAAATTCGAACTCCTTAGATTGTCAGATAAAGGAGAAATAGTAAATCTCCGTAAAGGTTTTTATTTAATTATCACACCTCGATATTCTTCTGCAAAAAAACTCCCAATTCAACTGTATTGTGAAAAACTATTTAATCATCTGAATAGAAATTACTATGTAGGCTTATTCTCGGCCGCAAAATTTCATGGAGCAAGTCACCAGCAAGTTCAACGAGATTATTTAATAACCGAAAAGCCAAAGCTTAATGATATATCAAAAAACACTTTAGATATTCGGTTTTTCACAGCAACCAAATGGTCTGATAAAAATATTCAGCAAAAGAAATCAGATGCGGGAATTTTTAAAATTTCAAGCCCTGCATTGACAATTGCTGATTTAATACATCACCAGACAAAACTGGGCGGAATAAACAGAATGCTTGCAACAATTGAAGAATTGACTGAAGAGTTGAGAGAATCCGACTTGTTAGACCTAGTAAGTTGGTATCCAAACAAAAGCACGTTGCAGCGATTTGGTTTTTTGCTTGAAGAGCTTGGTATGAAAGAAAAATATCAAGAAATAATTTACTCAGACCTAAAAACTAAAAACTTCTATCCCGTATTATTAAGCCCAAAATCGAAAGAAAAACCAGGTGCGGTTAATAACAAGTGGAAAGTTGACGTTAATGTATCGTTAGAAAGCGATTTGTGATACCTAGGCCCTATATAGCAAAATGGCAGGAATACTCGCCATGGAATGAATTTTCACAGGTTGAGCAGGATTTGATTATTTCTCGGGTCTTAGTAGAAATTTTTTCTGATGACTTTCTGAGAGAAAACCTTGCATTCAGAGGAGGAACGGCTTTACATAAACTCTATCATAATCCAGCACCTCGATATTCTGAGGATATTGATTTGGTACAAATTAAAGAGGGTCCAATAAAACCCATAATGGAAAGGTTAAATGAAGTTATTACCTTCTTCGAAGAGGAAAGAACAACGCAAGTTCGTGGACATGGAGCAAAAGCATTATATCGTTTCACATCGGAATACGAAGAAATACGAATGCGATTGAAACTCGAAATAAACTGCAAAGAACATTTTAATGTGCTTGACTGGGTTGATTTTCCTTTTGAAATTAAAAGTGAATGGTTTTCTGGCAAAGCAGAATTAAGAACTTACAATATAAACGAGCTTCTGGGAACAAAGCTTAGAGCATTATATCAAAGAAGCAAAGGAAGAGACTTGTTTGATTTGTATTATTCTCGTCAATATATTGACCTGGACTATGAGCAAATCATAACTTGTTTTAAGGAATACACTTCGTTTGCCACAGGTAAAAAACCACCAAGTAAAAAAGAGTTCCTACTTAACATTGAAGAAAAAGAGGTTAGCGCTGAGTTTATAGGTGATATGGAAGCATTGCTAAGACCCGAAATTAAATACAATCAAAGCGAAGCTTTTGAATGGGTTAAAAATGAGCTGATTGAAAATTTATAGCGGTAGCACCCTAAAAGTTTTGCTAACAGCCACCCCGTGGCACCGACACATCTACCACCACCTCATCGCTGGGGGGTTGCGCCGATTTTGCTCCGTTGGGCATAAGCGTACCGTAGCTGTGGCGCATCTTCTCGTCGGAGTAGTGAAAGAATGATGGAGTGGGGCTCTTAACCACGTGGTTGTAGGCTACACTGAAACCTCCCTCGAGCACCCTAAAACCGTACAAACCATTTAGCATAAGCAGAGCATTAGCACGTATGGCTTCCGCCTCGTTATTGGCATACAACACCTTTACCTTATCGCTACGCCCCTCGATATACTCGGCATAATCGCTGTGGAAAAGTTTATGCATAGGTATATTTATGGCGTTGGGCAGATGCCCCTGCCGATATTGCTCCTCGGTTCTAGTATCAATAAAAAGGACATTGGGGTCATTGGACCTTACTGCCAACGCTAAATCGTGGAGCGTGAATGATGACTCTGAGCTTACCATCATGGTCAGCTGATCCTGCACGGAGTGCTTGTAGGGTGATGTTAGGAGCTTCTTACCCACCATCGATAGAAGGATTATACCTGCAATTATGCTTATAACAATGGTTAGTATATGCTTTTTCATGGCCTTTCTGTTTTTATTTTGATAGTTCTAGCATCCGCCTCTGGCGGCGGCGGTTTCGGAGAAATCAATCTTCGGGCTGGGCTCAGCCTTTTTCGCCTCTAGGGCGCCCTCACGGAAAACCTTTTTTGCTCGATCTCGGAACCTATAGGCAAACTCTGCCTCCATTTTCAGGCTGTTGGGCATTGTGTTATTCTCCATAATATCGAACAATCCATTGAGCCCACCCTCCATAACGTAGATATTTTCGTATCCCATTCGGCGGGCCACAATCCAGGCTTTCTGTGCCAGAGCGATGCCATTGGAGTAAAGGATCACCTTTTCGCCCTTAGGCGATAGAACATTTCGCCACTGCTTTCGGGTAATCTGCTCTATGGGGATATTCACCGAACCGGGCAGGCTAAACTCTGCGGCATCGGCTCTTGAGCGAACATCAACTAGTGTGGCGGGGTGATAATCGTTAAGCAATTTAAATGCTACCTCATCGGGGTGCACGTAGTGGGTTCCGGCGAGTATCTCATCCTGTAGCTGCTGCTTGTCAACCTCTTTTAAACTGGTAATGCTTTTGAAAGGGGTAAAGATTAGCACCACTCCTACCACCAGGGCGATGGTAACCGGCAAAAAGTAGCTTGTTCCCTTGGTATCGGCCAAACCGTTCTCGGGGTTAACCCTTTCCTCAATCATTGCGGTAACACCAAAAGCAATAAGCGCAATAGCAATGAGAAGAAAGGCGAACCAGCCAGCGGAAATACCTAGGAAGTCGAAGATAAATAGACGACCAAGATTACCGCTTACGGAAAACTCCTCGATTAGAGGAAATGCCTCACCGTAGAGAGTAATACCCAGAAAAATTCCGATGAGGAACACCATGGCATCGATCTTACCTATGGCTGCTGCAGTTACGCTTGTTCCCGGACAATACCCTCCGAGGACAAAACCAAAGCCCATAACCACTCCGCCTACTATGGCTGGCCAAAGGAATGTGGGGTTTACATAAACCAGCGACATATCAATCCACCCCAAGTAATTCATAGCAAATACGCCAATCATAGCGGTAACACCAGCTGTAAAAAATACGCGTAGCACGGTAAAGTCGTATCCGTAAAATACGCCGGCCAACTTACGTGATGACGAGAACCCAGCAGATTCGAGGACATATCCAAATGCTATTCCGATAAGAAGGGCAAAAACTAAATCCCATTCCATTCCAATAATTCCTTGTGGTATAAGTGGTCCCATGGCAAAGGGTTGTTTTTATAGTATGATATTTTTGTTCATGTTGTTTGCTCGTAATCTCAGCTTAGCCTAATTAAATCCAAAGTCTACGGAAAAAATAAGCAACGGCGTAGCCCGACCCAAAAATGGTCATCATGGTGATTATGCCTCCTGTTGACATTACTGCCATTCCGCTTAGCGCAGCACCGCTGGTACAGCCTCGACCCAGCTGAGCTCCAATACCAAAAAGCATTCCGCCTAATAGGGCAAAACCAAGGCGAGTACCCGCTTTGACGCGCGGACCTCGCTCCACTTTAAACTTCATCCTACCAGAGAGAATGCCCGATAGCAGCCCACCAATAAGGACGCCCAGCACCTCGATGGAGAGCCATGATTTTAGGGGATGCGTTTCACCCGACAGGATAGGTCCCCAAAAGGTTGACTCCGCTGCATGCTCGGGGGCAACAGCGCTAACAGTAACCGTGGCCAAATCTTTAAACGCCCCGCTGGCACCAAGCCCACGGCCCGCAATAAATATGGCCATTATCAGCACTAGACCCAGCAAAACACCTGCTAGGTATGGATTGATGTATTGGCTTTTTGGCTGTTCCATAATCATCTAATTATTTTTGGTTACCCAATATTTACGCCTTCAATATAAACTTAACAACCGCCCCGTGGCACAGCAACCACCTCAACGTTTTCGAGGCCATGAGGGGCACCGCTACCGGAAGTTACGGGCAAATCGTAAATCTCCTCCTCGGTAAAGGCATTGCCCGTATTCTCCTTAACCATTACGCTATGCATGAAGCTGTTTGCACCATACACAAGGGTTAGCGCATCGTATCCCAACAGCCTGAGGTATGCCGTTACAAAGGCGCTATGCTGACCAGTAAAACAGTACACCACAATGGTTTTATCAAGTGGTAAGGTGTTGAGCTGCTCTGTTCGTTTAAGCGATTTTTTGGGTTGATACTGTATTGCTCCGGGAATATGACCAATGTTGTACAACGGCTCGGGCCAGTAGTTAGCTATGTAAAAGTTTTGGCCTGCCTCAAATAGCGTGTCGGCCGTAATGGTAATAGGGTTAAAATCTTCGGCAAAAAGTTTATGCGCCCTCTCCCTTAGGATGGCAAAGCCGTACCTCTCCGAGGTTTCAATTGTTGGAAACTCACCAGCCGGGCCCTTTCGGTTAGCTTCGCGCTGCAGCACCTCTGAATACTTGCTTGATTTACGGGCCATCCAGCGCTTCTGAGCGGTCTCGTTATGCCAGCTGCTAAAACCCCATTTTAGAGCATACACATTGTCGTAACCCAGAAATCGGAGTATCGATGTGGCATACGATGCAGTTTGCCCAGCATTGCACACCAAGGCAATGGTACTAAAGCATGGGGGGTTGATTTTATTCTCGAAAAAGTTTAGCACCTGGGTAAATGGTACATTCACCGAATTGGGTATGTGTGCCGAGGCAAACTCTTCGGTGCTACGCATATCTATCACCAGCACATTGCTGTCGAGCTTAGTGTACAGTTCGCCTGCTGAAATCATTGCAGGAACATGTGGGCTATTTAAAAAATCGCCGGAGCGCTCAATGTAGGTAATCAAGGAGTCAAAAGCGACTTCGGGCGACAGGGCTGCTGTGGTTTTCTGCTCTACACCCCCTCCGCATGCCGAGAGTATACCTGCAACTACAATGAAGTAAGCTATCTTTCTAATATCCATAGTAACATTGTTTTTGATATTTAAGATTCCTCAGGCCTCTTCTCCACATCGTCTTCATCATGGTCCAGCTCCTCCCAGCCAGTTATCATCGCCTTTATGGCTGCTGTTGGCTTGTGCCCTGTGGTTGTTAGGTACACATGGGCAATTACAAATGCTATAAGTGCAAAGGCACCAATGGTATGAATAATGGCAACCAGCTCAAGGTTTACCATATCGATGGATTGAATTTCGCCCCCAGAGGGGTACTTATAGTAGTAGTATAAAAAACCTGTGATAATCTGCACCGGAATAGCAAAAATCTTAAGCCCAAGGTAAACAAACCTTTGCAATGGGTTAAACTTATTGTAAACCGTTTTCTTGGTTGGGTGCGGCGCTCCCCTAAAAATCCCTGTGATGTAGTACTCAACTTGGGCTTTAATAAACTTAGTTGTGGGGATATACTGTCGCCATTCGCCAGTGGTGAAATGCCAAAAGATGGCAAATACTATGAGCCAAACCAACGCCCAAATGGCGTAGTTGTGCCAGCGCACAGCGGCATCAAAACCCATTAGATTGAACGAGCCATGAATTTCGAAACCAGTTACCGCTAGGAATAGGATAAGGAAGGCTTGGCTCCAGTGCCAAAACCTCTCGAAAACCTTATATACGTATGTTAGCTTAGCCATATTGATATTGTTTCGGGTTTGTTTACTGATTGCGTTTACGTGCCATAACAATACGGAGCGTCCCGTGTAAAAGCACACCACCCAGCGTGCCCAGTATCAAGAGTATTCCAATAATGTCTACAGTAGCGTTCCTGTCGCGGCCGGGCATATAGAAATCGGTTAAATTCTCGAGGCGAGAACCTTCACGGGTATGGCAATCGGTGCAGCCTAAGGCCATCTCCTTTGGCGAAACCATATGCGATATGGGCAGGTACATCTCTGTTTCAACAAACTCCCACTCCCCACTCCAGGGTAGGCCAGCAATTCTCATCCCCTCGGTAAGCGAGGTTTCCCAGTTGAAATCGACCCAAAGGCCACCCTTTCCGGGCTCCTTATCCCAAAGTTTTGCTTTTAAAACCCTATGGTAGTTTGGATCGAATGGTTGTTTGCCCCGGTGAATTTTAACTGGCCAAATTTGTGCCTTGGGGTCGTAGTAATCGCCAAACAAGGTGTTAATTTTAACTGGGAATTCGGTAATTGAGTCGCTAGCTAGCATATGATCGGCCTGCCCGTTGAACCAAACATACTCGGGCTCAACGTTACTTTCCCAGTATGCCGTTCCTTTTATCGATTGGTACGAAATACGACCTGTTGAGTCCATCATCTCATAGGGCCTTCCGTCTTGCAAATCGCAAGCGGTGGACCAGTCCCAGTAAATCTTGGTGGGATTAACCTTGGCGTATGTGGGAATGTGACAGGTTTGGCAAGCAACCTTTACCGTATGCTCGTTTAGCTTGCCCACGGCATGGGGTTTTACGCCATGGCACTGCGTGCAGGTAGCACGGTTATAGTCGTTTGATGCCGTTCCGTAGTACCGGCCAAGCATTACGTGGTTTTGGGTTTTGTGACAATCGGTACAGCTCATATCCATACCCTCGCGGTTCATGTGTACATCCACATCGCGTGTGGTGTTGAGCAGCGCCTCCTCAAGGTGACCGTGCTTAATATTGTTTCCCCCAGCGCTATAGAAGTGACAGTATCCGCAGTTGTACTTGGTGGGCATACCCACGTTGGCCGTAATAAAGTTATAATCGGGCGCAAATGGACCATCTACTGGAGGGTAACCAGCTGCACCCCCGCTGGCCTTTTCGTAGGTGCGGGTATTGTCGTGGCATACCAAGCAGTCCATATTGTGCTGCTGGGTAAAATCGAAGCCATTCTCGTCCCAACCATAGCCAGCATGACACTTATTGCAGGTAGACTCGCTTCCGCCAATACCAGTACAAAAGTTGTTTATCAGGTTCTTTTTGCCCAGATAAACAACACCACGCCCTTCGATGAACGCTTCGCGCTCCCACAACCAGTGGTGATTATTGAGCAGCTCATCACCTCGCTCGGTATGGCATGAAAGGCAAGCCTGGGTAACCTCCTGTGGTGTTTTAAAATCCTTTTGCAGCTCGGCAAACTTACCATGGTCTACAGCCTTCTTTGGTTTATTCGCAACCTCAACCCTAAGCGCCTCTAGAACCTCGGGGTTCATCTGTTTGGGCTTATCGAGAATGGCGATGGCAATAAATATTTGCGGTATTAGCACAATGGCCAGAAAGGGAATCAACTTGTTCTTCATTCGATTACAAGTTTGGTTAGCAATTAGCGTAACAGCTTATGCAAATATATCGAAATATGAAGATTAAAGGTTGCATCGATCAATGCAAAATTAGTTCTACCCCTAATATTTAGAACGATTTTAAAGAGCAGTATTAGTATAGCAGTCCCAGTGTCCACAAAGGAATTTTACTGCTGGTACCAACTTCGTACCCGTCGGCAAAGGTAAAAATGGTTCTGTCGGTTGGTGTTCGTCGTATTCGTTGGTTTGGAATAGACACCACCAGATGCCAGCTGGTGTCTATCTCAAAAGTATTCCTGTTAATCAGCGTAACGGGATAAAGTGCGCTAAGATGATTGGTGGCAAAACTTTGGGCCACGGTACTGCGCTCGGGTTGTATGGCCGATAGCAAATGGGCAAGGTTGGCGTTGCTAAGGTAAACCCTTTCGGGCTTTTGTAAGATGCTGATGCTGGTGCCAGCGGGATATATTAGGCTGATCAGCTTTGCCTTTTCGAGATGAAAAAAATAGCCAATTAGGGTATTCCGGTGCACTCCAATCATCTCGCTTAGCTGTACCAAGTTAGGTTTAAAGGGTGCATACTGGGCTATGATATTTACAAGCTGCCTTACCTTATATGAGTTTCGCGGGTCGAACCCCTCGAGGTACTTCATATCCATCTCAATGGTGCCGTTCACAAAATCTTCGAGACACCTCTTGTAGTCTTCGTAAGAGTCGTTGGCCACCGGATAACAGCCTCGTGTTAGATAATCGTCGATATGTAGATTTGGCGAGAAGTGTTGTATATGCTCCGAAGCTATTTCGGTATGCGAGTCGAGAATTGTTTGCAAATCGTAGCGAGGCAGTTTTACAATACCCTTAAAGGTAAGGTATTCGCGAAACGAAAGCGTGCTTACGGTATGGATAATTGCACGTTGGCTGAGGTTGGCGTAGTGTTTAACCATCTCGATGGTAGACGAGCCTGCGAAAGCAACCCTAAGATCGGGTAGGGTTTCGAAAATATTCTTAAGCTCCATCGACCACTGCGGGTGCTTGTGGATTTCATCGATAAATAGATGTTTGCCTCCTCGGCTTCGAAACTCAACAGCAAACTCGCGCAGCGATTTCCCGGCCAGGTAAATATCATCTAATGATATGTACAAGGCCTGTGGATCGAATCCGTACTGAAGCTTTAAGTGCTGAAGCAGTAGGGTTGTTTTGCCTACACCTCGAGGCCCTATTAGGCCAACCAGCTGCTTGTTCCAATCTACCTCGGGTTGTAGGGTTCGCACATAGAATGTTGGAACGCCACTTACCAAGTGGTTCGATTTTAACCTTAACTGTTCCATTGGTATGCTATTTCAGCAAATATAAAATATTTATCGATAATAGCAACAGCATATTGGCTGCTAATTACTTGGGAATATAATCTTAATTACTCCTTTAGCATGATATCCCTTCCGCCGTCATCGCGAACATCAATCTGAAAACGAACAACCCCCTCGGGTGGTAAAATATCCTCAATAAGCTCGGGCCACTCAATTAGGCAAATGCCCTGCGATGAGTAGAAGTACTCCTCGTATCCAAAGTCATAAACCTCCTCAAGCTTGTTTATCCTGTAAAAATCGAAGTGGTAAACAGGGTTGCCGCTGGGGGTGCTGTACTCATTTATAAGGGCAAAGGTTGGGCTAACCACGGTATCGGTAACGCCCAAAACTTTACATATCGATTTAATAAGCGTAGTTTTGCCTGCCCCCATGGCTCCATACAGGCAAACTATACGGTTTGGGCTAATTGCGTTTAGTATTTTCGATGCGGCCTCGTCTAGCTCGTGAAGGCTACTGACCTGAATTTTTTCCATACAATCTAAAGTGGTTTTAGCTCAATATAGGGAATAAGCATCTCCTCAATAGAAATACCTCCATGCTGAAAAGTATCGCGATAGTAATTTACGTAATAGTTAAAGTTATTGGGGTATGCCAAAAAATCGTTGCCAAGGGCAAAGATATACGATGAACTCACGTTGGCCTTGGGCAAATGCGCCTCCTCGGGCTTGCGAACCTCAAAAACCTGCTTGGCATTGTAGTTAAGATTTTTACCCAGTTTGTACCTAAGGTTTGTTGATGTGGCCCTATCGCCCACAACCTTAACAGGATTCTTAACCCTTATGGTGCCGTGATCGGTGGTAATAATAAGCCTTACCCCAAGGGTTGATGCTTCCTTTATCAGGTTAAATAAATCGGAGTGCCTAAACCAGCTACGGGTAAGGGAGATGTAGGCTGCCTCATCGCTGGCCAGCTGGCGCATCATCTCCATCTCGGTGCGTGCATGCGAAATAACATCAATAAAATTGTAAACCAACACGGTTAAGTCGTTCTGAAGCACCTGCTTAAGGTTCGACCCTAAGAACGAGTTCGATTTAATGGTACTGGTTTTCTCGTAATGCAGCTTATAGCTTTTCCCTAATCGTTTCATTAGCTTGGCCAGCAGCTCCTGCTCAAATAAGTTTTTTCCTGTATCCTCCTCGTCGAAAATCCAAAAATCGGGGTAATGCTGCTGAATTTCCATTGGCATTAAGCCAGAGAAGAGGGCGTTACGGGCATACTGGGTTGCCGTAGGCAGAATGCTCGAGTAGATTTCATCCCGCTCAACCCGCCAGTAAGGTGCTATAAGATCCTGAATGGCCAACCATTGGTCGTACCTAAAGTTATCTATTACCACCATAAGCACCTTAGCTCCCTTGTCGATGGTAGGAAACACCAAGCTGCGCATTACGTTTGGCGACATAAGGGGCCTGCTTTCGGTATCGGTTCCAAACCAGCTCAGGTAGTTCGATTTAATAAACTTGCCAAACTCATTGTTAGCCTCGCTCATTTGCATGGCGAACACCTCCGATATGCCTGAGTCGTTTGAGTCGGCCAGCTGCTTTGCCCATTGGCTAAGCTTGCGATATATTCTGGTCCAATCGTCAAACGAATTGGCCATACCAATCTGCTGCCCAAGCTGGCCAAAAGCCTGCTGGTAATCGGATGTGGTTTTCTCGCTAATGAGGGTGTGCTGGTGCACATGCTTTTTAATGGATAGTAAAATCTGCTTGGGGTTAACTGGCTTAATTAGGTAGTCTGCTATCTTTGCGCCAATGGCCTGATCCATAATGCTCTCCTCCTCGCTTTTGGTAACCATTACCACAGGTAGATTAGGTTTAATCTCCTTTATGCGCGCAAGTGTTTCCATACCCGTTAGGCCAGGCATATTCTCATCGAGAAATACAAGGTCGTAGTTGTGTGTCGATACCAAATCGAGAGCATCCTCTCCGTTGGTTGCTGTTGCAACCACGTACTCGCGCTGCTCCAAAAATATGATGTGGGGGTTCAGAAACTCTATCTCATCATCAACCCAAAGAATAGAAACTGCCATTACCCATTACTTTAAATAGTTTTCGCGGAAGAACTGCAAGTACCCTGCCACGGACTTATCTTTCTTGAAAGTCTCTAGGTTTTCTCGGCTTATCACCACATAGGAGTAGTCTGTGTCGGATAGACCACCCATTAACCCTTGCTCTGCACTTACCTTTACGAAGTACTCCATAGCCTCCTGCTTGCTCTTGAAGCTCTCCACTTGAATCAGCACCACAAAATCGGTTAGCTCGCTGCTAGTAACATTTAAGTTCAGGTTGATGTAATGATCGACATTGAATGACACCATGTTGAACCGTAGCTGGTTTATGGGTGAGTTTTTAGGTACAATGGCAACAAACAGATGCTCGCCCCTTGGCTCACTATATCCAACTAGGGCAGTGGCTTCTCTACCTACCGATTGCGTTGCTTCAAAGTCGTCTTGTTGAGTTGAAGCCAGCTGGAGCTCACGCTGATTGAGCATAGCAACTATACCTTTAGCCGATTGTGCCACCTCGCTCTGGGGATACAGCTCAATTACCCTGTTAAGCTCTGCTCTGTAGGCTCTAATATCGCCCGACCGGCCAGCACACTGCGCTATAATAAACTGAAACATTGGCGCAATATCGGAATCGCTATACTTAGCCAAACCCTCCCTTGCCATCTGGGTAGCCTGGCCACAATGCCCCTGCTTATAGTGGTTAAATGTGGCCTGGTAATAGTCCTCACGCTCCTTATTCTCCCGTTGCAAATTCTCAAGGTAATTGGGGTTGCTGAGCATCAGGGCGTAGGTACTACTGGGGAACTGTGAAATTAAACGTTGCTTATGCAGCTCCATCTGGCTGGGCTGTTGGTTAAAGCGCGCTATTTGATACAAGTTGTAGTAAGCCGATTGCGTGTATTTACTTTGAGGATAACGCTGAGCCAGAAGTTCGTATGCTTTGATTGCCTCGGGGTAATCTTTAAGCTGATTCTCGTACGTTTCGCCCACCCTAAACAGTGCCTCCTGAATACGTTCGTGCGACAGGGCTAGGAGTGAATCATTGAGAGGCAGATCCTGTAAATAGTATTCACGGCTTTTATTGTCGAGCACCTTGGCAGGCACTCCCGATGTGTCGGTAGCCGTGGTTGGGGTTTGCCCTAGGGTCTGATCGAGGGCTTCACGTTTGTTCGATCGCCTCCAGTTATCCTCAAGCTTTCGCCTTCCCCATCGCATTTGGAACTCCGATAGCCCATAGCTCAGCGACGATTGGTTGTAGAAATACCATTTACCACCTTGATCGGGCTGAGTGCGGCCTCGCTGGGTTTGCTGAAAATGGGCAAACCTATCGCGCCCTTCACGCTCCTCTTGCCTTAAGCGCTCCTCCTCCTCTCTAACAGCTTTAATCAGCTCAGCAATAACAGCATCTCTTTCGCGAGGGCTCATGGCAGCCAACTTCTGTAGGCTATCCTCGCGTGAAATAATATTCAAGTTCTCAACAAGCTGATTTAGGTTCTGCGCTTTAACCTCCAGCTCTCTGTAGCCAGTGAAATCATGATCGAGGGCATGGTAGGCGCTATCGTAATAGGCTTGGCTCCGGGTGTAGTTAGGTTTCTCAAAAAAGTAATCGGCAAGAATCAGGTACGACAACCCCTTCTGATGATTATTGTTGACGCTCTTTTGGGCAGAAAGCTGGTAAAACTCAATGGCCTTATCCATATTGCCACGGGTTTGCTCAATATTGCCAAGGGCAAAGTATATCTGATCGAGAAACTCTGTATTCTTCTCGTCCTTAGCCATTTTATTAAGCTCACGCACCATCTCGTTACCACTTCCACGCCCCTGATAATTTGAAGCAATATTTACCCTTGCGTTAAAGCTCATTTCATATGATGGGTTGGCCCTGATAACTCGCTGGAAATAGCTGTTTGACTCGGTATACTTACCTTCGCTTTGGTAGAGCTGCGCCAGCAAAAACATATATCGAACCCTGTGCTCCTTGTTGGGCGCGTTCTCCAAAGCACGTTCGAGGTGCTTTATGGTTTGCGGGATATTCTCCTGCCGCTGGAAATAAAAAGCTTGAGTTGACTCGAGCAAATGTGTAAAATGCTTGTCCTTTGGATATCGTCTGTTTGAGGATAAAGCCCTTAACCGGTCCTCGGCTGCTACGAAGTCGTTAGCTAAAATATCCATTCGGGCAAGCCAAATTTGCGACTCATAAAAAATGGGGGTTTCGGGAAACTGAACCAAGTTATACTCAAAGGTCATCCGAGCCTCATCGAACGATCCCTTCCATGCCCTGGCCTTACCTATTAACAACCACCCTTCACGAACCCATCTAACAAACTCATTCTGATTGTAAAACTGTCGCTCCTTGGGGCTCTGTACCCCTCGCTTCCGCTCGGGCTTAACAGTAATGGAATGACGGCTTATCATATCGGTACATTTGGTAATAACCCTGTCCATATCGCCACCCACCATGCTAGCAACCTGCTGATCGCCAAGAAGCATTACGGGTAATGGGAATGTGTAGCTATAGCTGTAGCTTTCATGAACACGATCAAGAGCGATCTTGTAGCTCTCGTTTGCATTAAAATAGTAGTTATACCTTGAGGTTAAGTTATGGTACGACCTGGTAACTGATGTGTTCTTTTGGGTAGAACAACCACTAGCCGCCACAACTACTATTAGTAAAACTATGTACAAAAACCTACCTGGCTTACATTTATTCATTCAACAACAGCTATTTGGTATACAAACTAAAATGATAGCAAGTTATTATTTTTAATTTTGCTAAAATACGCAAAAAAGAGGGGAAACAATATTTACTTGCGAATTATGGTTATATCTTTCAAATGATTAAATTAAGGGTTTTTAAAAGCATACCCTGTTAACCAACCACTAGGCAAACCGCTTTTTGGCATTAGATTTTAAGGCTAATACTTAATATCTTTGTATGGCGATAGTAAAAAAACATACACATCAATTCGTTAATGAATAATAAGGTTTTATACATACTACTAGGTTCAGTTGCAGGATTGACGCTTACTGCTGGATTGATTATGCTTTTGACAAGCCTTGGAAAGAGCGAGACCTCTGAGGCTATAAACGCAATACCCGTGGATGCTGCCATTGTAGTAAAAACAAACAGCCTAGAGCAGCTCTCGGGTCAGCTCCACCAAAGTAATACGTTTTGGAATGCCATTGGTAACTTCTCTTTGGTATCGAAGGTCAACAGGTTCTTTGAGTTTGCAAACGAGCAAAAGGCATCTTCTGCTGTTTTTGATCAAATGGTTATGAACTCAGAGGTCTTCATGTCTGTTCATGTTGTTGGCAAAGGCGTTCCTGCAGCACTATTTGCTACCAATATCCCCGATAGGACCAAAGCCACAGAAGTATACAACTACATTGTATCTGTTGCTGGGAGTAGCTACATGCTGAGTGAAAAGGAATACAACAGCACAAAACTTTATACCCTTTCCCATAAAACCAACGACGAAAAGGAAAGCTACTCCTTTGCCATCCGGCAAGGGGTGCTAATCTTTAGTCAGTCAATCCTTTTGGTTGAATCGTCGGTTGGGCAGCTTAGCAGTGGCATATCGTTGGTACAAGACAAGGGCTTTGTTGATGCCTTTAAAACCGCAGGTACAAGGGTAAATGTTAACGTACTTATAAACCACACCAAGCTACCCATGGCATTTGCTTCGCATATCCACCCAAGCCAGCAGAACGGATTTAACTGGCTGGCCAACACCAGCCGTTGGACAGAGCTTGACCTCTCTGTTCGGGATGAAGCCTTCTACCTCAACGGGTTTTCTCTGGTGCCAGATTCTCTTAACGTGTTTTACAATGTTTTAACAAAGCAAAAGCCCGTTAAAAACGATATCATAAACATTCTTCCAACACAAACAGCCGCGTATGTTCACCTTGGCATTTCCAACCTGGATACATATTTAAGCTCGTACCGTAAATTCATCACCGGGCAAGGCAGAATAAACGCATACAACAATAAGGTTAATACGTATAACAAGGCATTGGGCAGCAATGCGGTTGAGCTTTACTCCTCCATATTTGGTAAGCAGCTGGCCGTAGCTTTCATCCCTTTTGAGGGAGAGCCCTATAGCAGCTGCTGGTTTATTGCCTCCGAGGTGCAAAGCCAAAGCTTGGCTCGCCAAGAGCTTACCAAGGTTATTGAGGCTTTTGCAAAAAGGACCAATCAACCCATAGCATCCTTTGAAAGGGTTTTCAGGGTCGATAGAGAAAAGTCGGTTAAGATATACAGGCTTCCAGAGTCGGGATTGCACAGCAGCATTTTTGGCAACCTCTTTTCGGTTGCAAACGACCAATACTTTACGTTTATCGACTCGTATGTAGTTTTTGGTTCATCTGTTCAAGCGCTATCGAGGTTGATTTTGGCAAACATCCACAACAAGCAGCTAAGCGTAGAGCAAAGCTATATTGAGTTCTCCAAAGGCTTAGCCTCGGAATCGAACTTCACGGCGTATGTTAATCCCTCGCGAGCCGAAACGCTTTACGGACAGATGTTGAGCCCCACTGCAGCGGCTCGTCTACTTTCGCGCTTGGAGACAACCGAAAAAATTCAGGGCATCGCCTTACAGCTCACAGGGGGCAAAAGCTTAATATTTAACAACATTACAGCTCGTTACACTCCGTACTCCATTGATGCACCCCAAACTGTTTGGGAGACAAGGCTTGATACTTCAACCACCATGAAACCACAGCTGGTTGTAAACCATAGCACCCAGAATAGAGAAATCTTTGTACAGGATAGCAAGAACAACATATACCTTATCAACGATGTGGGGAGGGTTCTGTGGCGCAGGCCCTTGCCCGATCCCATTATGGGAGATGTGCACCAGATTGATATCTATCGGAATGGTCGCCTACAGTTCCTTTTTAACACAAAAAACAGGCTTTACCTTATTGACAGAAATGGTAATAATGTTGAAGGGTTTCCTGTAACCTTACGCTCGCCTGCAACCAACCCTGTGGCGGTGTTCGACTACGATAACAACCGCAACTATAGATTCTTCATTGCGGCAGAAGACAGAAGTATTTACGTGTACAACAGGCAGGGGAACACGGTTAGCGGTTGGGATTTCGATAAATCGGAGAAACATGTTCACCAGCCCATACAGCATTTTAGGGTTGGTGGAAGAGACTACATAACCTTTGCAGATGAAAATAGGCTATACATCCTCGACCGCAGGGGCAACGAAAGGGTTAAGCTCGACAAGCACTTTTCTAAGGCGCCCAATAGCATTATTTCGCTTGACGAATCGCCTGGACGCCCCCCACGTTTTGTTACCACCGACACCCTGGGTGTAGTACGACAAATATCTCTTAGTGGAACTGTAAGCGATGTCCTCCTTAGACGTTTTGATGCCAACCATTTCTTCGATAGCCAGGATGTGGATGCTGATGGCATCAACGATTTTATTATTCTCGACAACAAGGAGCTTTATGTATACAAATCGGACGGCAAGCTGTTGTTCTCGAAAAAGTTTATGGAAGAGCCACTAAAGCAGGTGATATACTTTCACTTTGGGGCGCGCGATAGGAAGCTGGGAGTCGTTTGTCCAGAATCATCACAAATTTACTTGATAAACGGCAATGGTGAAGTATACAAAGGCTTTCCGTTGAAAGGAGTTACGCCCTTTAGTATTGGTAGGTTTGCCAACACAAAGTCAACGTTCAACCTTATTGTTGGCTCATCAACCGGTTACATACTAAACTATGCTGTGCAGTAATTTTACCATTTTTTAGCTGCTTTACAACCTAACCGTTTAAAAGACAATGGCTAAATTTGCCATTTATAGCTCAAAGGCAGCTGTTAACAATTAACTACAGAACCAAATGCTTATTTTACTTCGATTTTTTGCCATAGTTTTTTTAATCTTTTTCCTAATCGCACTCATCTCGCGGTGGGCTCTTCGTAGGTTCTTTCGGAAGATGCAAAATGGAAGCAACTCATCACGGTACGAGCAGAATAAGCGTCCCGAGGGGGATGTTTACGTGAGCAAATCGACCAAAAAGGATAAAGTGGTGGACAACGATATTGGCGATTACGTAGACTACGAAGAGGTAGACTAAAACCAACACACATCAGCTTATGGCTATTCAGGTACAAAACGTAACCAAACTTTTCGGACAGCAGAAGGCCCTCAACAACGTTTCGTTCGATGTGCCCAAGGGGCAGGTTGTGGGTTTCCTTGGCCCTAACGGTGCTGGCAAATCGACCATGATGAAAATTATTACCGGATTTATACAACCCAGCTCAGGAAACGTTACAGTAAATGGCATAGCCATAACCAACGAAAGCCGTGAGTACCGTAACAACATTGGCTATATGCCCGAGAATAATCCTCTATACACTGAGATGTACGTAAAGGAGTATCTTCACTTCGTAGCCAAGATTTACGAACTGGGTAAGTATGGTAGCAATAGGGTAAAGGATCTGATTGAGCTAACGGGTATTGGTCATGAACAGAACAAGATGATAGGTGAACTATCGCGTGGATACAGGCAGCGAGTTGGGCTTGCCCAGGCATTGCTAAACCGCCCTTCTGTGCTAATCCTCGATGAACCCACGAGTGGTTTAGACCCAAACCAAATTGTTGAAATTCGGAAGATTATTGCTGATGTAGGGAAGGAAAAAACGGTGCTGCTTTCAACCCACATCATGCAGGAGGTGGAAGCAATTTGTAGCCGGGTAATTATCCTTAACAAGGGAGTGATAGTTGCCGACGGCCAAACCAACGATGTTATGCAATACGGAAACATTGAGCAGCAGGTAGTAAGCATTGAGGTTACCACGCCTGTTACTGCTGAGATTTTAAGTAAAATTGACGGAGTACAAGAGGTGATTCAGAGTTCGAATGATGGTTGCCAATGGATTTTAAAATCATCACAAAAACAGGATGTACGTCCAACTATCTTCAATTTTTGTGCTCGAAATGGTATAACGCTTATTACCCTTAGCCAGAAGTCAATACAAATGGAGGAGGTTTTCCATTCGCTTACACAGTAACAGCAATAGGTGACAATTCTCATATAAGTAATAGTTGCTTATTATTTGAAATTAAAGTATTTTCGCTCCCTCAAATTTTTATGATAAACAACTATCTTAATCAGTGTTGCGCTGCGGTGTACATACGATCACAAGATGAATAATTGTTGCTGAGGCTTGATGAAGAAATTAGTAGCGGGTGTCGACATAGGGGGCACGAACACAGTAATAGGCATAGTAACCCAGCAGGGCGACTGCATTGGCGAGGTATCATTCCCCACCCAAGAGGATAACGATTTTCAAATTTTCATTTCTCGTATTGCATCGCATATCAGCAGTTTACAAGCTGAAGTTGGCAATGAGTATTCGCTGGTTGGTGTTGGCGTAGGTGCTCCCAACGGATCGTATCGAACTGGCGAAATAGTGGATGCAGCAAACTTGCGGTGGAAAGGCTCTCTACCTCTGGCCAGCGAGCTAAACAAGCTGCTTAACGTACCCGTTAAGCTTACCAACGATGCCAACGCTGCTGCCATGGGTGAGATGCAATTTGGTGACGCAAAGGGAATGCAAAACTTTGTCGTTATCACCCTGGGAACAGGATTGGGTAGCGGCATAGTGGTTGACGGGAAGTTGGTACTTGGCGCTACTGGATTTGCAGGTGAGTTTGGTCACTCATCGGTTAAGCCCTGGGGCAGGCAATGCGGTTGCGGAAAGCAAGGCTGCCTCGAAACTTACGTTTCGGCGCCTGGCCTTAGGCGAACGGCATTTAAGCTCCTAGCCGACTCAATTGAACCCAGCGCCCTCAGAGGTTATGCCTACGAGAATCTTACCGCTAAAAGAATTGCCTCTTTCGCCCAGCAAGGCGATAGCATAGCCCTTGAAGCCTTTGAATACACAGGTGCCATACTAGGGATGAAGCTTGCCGACCTGATAACCATCCTTAGCCCCGAGGCAATCTTTCTATTCGGGGGATTGAGTGGTGCTGGAAGCGTTATTTTCGAGCCAACCAAACGGCATATGGAGAAAAACCTTTTTCCCATCTTCCGAAATACAGTAAAGCTGCTTCCATCGGGACTTAAAGACAAAAACGCCGCCGTACTAGGTGCAGCAGCGCTTATTTGGCAAGATATCTAACCTTACTCAAGGTTACTAAACTACTCAAATACCCTGTGCGTTCGGTTAGCTGTTCGATATATTTCGTATCGCCATGCCTGATAATCAACCAGATTGTCATGCGAGTCGTAAACCCTAAGGCCTTGCTTTCGATTATCGCGCCGGTAGACATACTCCTTACGATACGAAGTATCGTTGTTTAAATCCTTTACTATCTCCTCAATAACATTGTTGTTCTCATCGTACTTATAAAGCGTATGCACTGATTTGTTGGATGCACCATACTTCTGTACATCAACCCGCTCGCTAATTATTCGGTCAAGCGAGTCATACTCAACTACGCGTTTCAACTGCATAATAGAATCGGAAGGCACAGCGCTTCGGCCTCTTACCTTGCGTTCAATCTCGGTGTTGTGCTCATCATACCTATGCCTAGTCGTAAAACCCCTCTTGCCATCCTTATTGTAGCCTGTAGTGCGAGTTCTGTTCCCAGCGTCATCGTAAGTGTACTCCTCGCGCACTAGTAGTGCTGTATCGCCATTGTTAACGGTATGCACTGATAAAGCGCTAAGCATCTCGTTACTATACTCAAATACCTTGAAGTGCCTCAGCTGCTCTTTCACAAAGAAATCTGTTTTCACCTTGGTTTGGCCATCGAAGTAATGCCAACGGTAGTTGTCGGGGTAGCGTGTTTCCCAGTTGTAATCTATTTCGGTATGTAAGCGACCCAGAGAATCGGAAATTAGCTGACCTATGGCAAAGTACTTACTGGTTCGTTCGCCGTTCTCAATTACGTAACGAGAGTTTACTGTTACACGGTAGATGTTCTGGGGTTTTTCGCCCTGAGCAAACAAACCTGCCGATAGGCTAACCATTGCTAATATCAACAAGTACTTTTTTGCATCCATCGCCATAATGTATTAAAAATGCTGTTGCTAATATATAATTTTTTATCGAAGCAAAAAGCCCTACTCCACCTCTTCCTTCTCAAGGGTTCGAGTCCTACTGAAACTTGTGTCAATCTCCATTGGTACTCTTTCCATTGGCACCCTACGTATGTCGGACTCCAGTGAAACAAAAGGAGTATATGCTATTCGTAAATTTCTAACCTCGGCAAATTTTTTCCAATCGCCATCCTGCTCAATATGGCCCATGATCACTCCCTCGATATGTGTGTACGCCGAGTCTCGCAGCGTTAGCGTTAGGCTTAATCCCATATCGCGACCACTTTTGCTATACTGCTGCTTACTTACGTTATACCTAATTCCCGATGAATCGCGTGCGAACCAAATGGCAGCATACGGATCTATCGATTCATCGTTGGGCAAAACCTTTACCATGGCAGTTAACCGGTAATTGCCATCTCCCATAATGGGTATCCTAAAGAACAGGCTATCCTGGTCGCCATCGTCAGGGAACTTATAAGATTCGTTTAGCTCCCAAAGGTTCTTGGGATCTCTAGCAAATTTAACCTCATCCATTTGCTCCTCCTTATCCTGCAACATTCTAGCTTTATGCTCTGCTTCAACCTGCGCCAGGTAGTTTACCACCTTATCGAGCACCCTGTCGAACTCCTTGGGGTTTTCAAAGTAATAGTCTATGGTGTTTGCAAACTGCTTGTCGGTGTATCCTAGCTGCGAATAAATGGGTTTATAGTACTCTATTGTGTCGCGTTTAGAGAATTTGTAGGAGTAGTGTGAGGTGCTAACTATTGCGTCGGTTATAAAAACTTCGGCGAGTATTTTAACCATATCCTTATCGGGAATGGTTTCCTGCTTGCATCCAGCAAACGAAAAGGTGAGCAGCACTACCAATAAAAGCGTTGAAATTTTTTGTTTACACATACAAAACTATATAAAGCAAAATGTGAACTGATGTTTAACTTTAGCACACAAGGCAAGCTAAAGCCTGCCTTGTGTTAAAGCTCAGAATATGAAAGAGGTTACTTTAGCTTATCGAACTTATAACCAATCATGATTTCATGCGAACCTGCACTATGTGGCCTCAGCTGGGTTAGCGAATAGTCGAACGAGTATCCAAACAGGTACCGGTCCTGATAGTTGTAGCCAAACAGTAGGGATATACCATCCATCCAGCGCAACGATATGCCACCCCAAAATTCCTTTCGGTAGGTTACCTTGGCATTGAGATCAACCTGAAGGGGGCTGCTAATCATATACTTCACCAGCATCGATGGCTCAATATCAAAGTCGCGATTGAGAGATAGCATCATACCACCCATGAGCATGAAGTGCTGCTTAAGCCTGTTTACACCATAATAGGTTTGCTCTTCTTCTTCGATAATTCGCGACAATTCCGATTGGTAAAGCTTTTGCCCCAAAAGCTGGTGTGTGGAAATTCCAGCAAAGAAACGGGTATCATACACCATAAAACCAATGGATGCATCGGGGGTAAAAATGGATTTGGTGCTATTGTATATGGCAGGATCATCGATATTGTGATTGTAGTTGTCACCAAAAACAAATTTAGATCCATCGGCACGAAACATCTGGAAACCAAGCGACACGCCCCCTGAAACCCTTAGCCCGTTCTGAGTTACCTGCATATTATACGAATACGAGAATAGACCACCTGTGCGCCCAATGGGCCCAGTTACATCATGGTAAAAAGTGCCGCCAAACCCCATATCCTTCGATCCATGGGGTCCGTAAGCGCTAATACTGTTAGTTTGCGGATAATTCTCCAATCCAACCCACTGAAAACGGCTGTTGTAGCGAATTTGGTAATAGTTAAATGTACCCCCTACCGCAGGATTGACCATGTACGTGTTAAGCATATACTGTGTGAACTGAGGTAGCTGCTGTGCACTGGCTTCCGAAATCATCAGAAGAAGTGCTGTACTGGCTATTAACGCTATCCTTTTCATATCTTCAAATTTTCTCAATCTTCAATATTGTATTATCGTACAATTGTTACTGACCCAGAAACTGGTTTCCACTTGGTAGTTCCATCTACATTGAACTTAATAACATAGTAGTAAGTACCTACTGGGAGCTCCTTGCCATTTCTATTTCTTCCGTTCCACCCCCGAGCGGCATCGGTACCCTTAGCCGACCATACCTGATGGCCCCAGCGATTGAAAATCTTAATCTCGAGGTTGGGGAAGATATCGGAATATGGAATAGTCCAGATATCATTTATACCATCATCGTTAGGCGAGAACACATTTGAAGTTCTGACCCTATCGAGAATACGTGCCTTAAGGTTAACCTCCTCAATACAACCATGCTGCGACTGTACCAATCCTACTATTGGTATATACTGTTCAACCTTATTGTTGTTAGTATTTATTATGCTACCCGTTAAGTAGTTCTCATATGCACCAGAGGCAAACATCATTACTGAAGTTTTATCGTTTGTTGGATTGAAGAAATCTTCTGGTGACCAGCTGAATGTTAGGTCGTAGTCGGGGTTCTTGGTATACATCTCAATAGGATACTCGGTGTTGGCTAGAACAGATATAACCGTTGAGTCTCCAGCGCTATTTCGATCCCCATCAATAATCCTAAATGCATCGAGATCGGAATCGGAGAAGAATGGGTGTATGTCCCTGTCGACAAATGGTAAAATACGATCGTAAATGGCAACCGTTTCGGTGGCCTCCTCTATACAGCCATCGGTAGTTGTTACCATTAATATGATATTCTTGTCACCATCAATATTCTCTATCATAAATGGTGTTGACTCTGTGTGCACCCTCTCTAGATTATCGGTAAAGTTGTACCACCTTACTCTTTCAATCTCCAATGGAATGGTTGAGTTCATAACCACTCGAAGGGTATCGGTTGAGTTGTAACACCACAAGTTATCGGCACCAGATATATCCACGCTAAAGATATAGTCGGGATTCATTTCGAGGTCGTAGATTTTTGTATCTGTACAATACCCTTCTTGGCCATCGTAACGGGGGTATTCTATCCTTGCCTCATACGAACCTGGGCTTAGACCAGCAACCTCACCCGAAATGCCAGTTTCTCTTATTAAATCATTGGTTGCCATATTGTACCACTTAACATTGTAGTCTGCAATGTCTCCATGGCCTGTTCCTGTAGCAACACCTGAGATTTTAATGCTACCTACATCAACCTTTCCCAGCGCTAGCTCTCTACATCTTGGTAGCTCAAACCCATCTATGTATTCTGGCTTCTTGGGCCCATCAACAAAGAGGTACTCTGTAGCAGAACAACCGTTTTCATCATACACATTAACTTCGTATGAACCAGCGTTCACACTGGTTAGGCTAGTAGAACCAATAGCTGTACCATCTACAAATATTGTATAGTCTCCAGTTCCTCCAGAAATATTAACCACTATCTCGTCAACTTTAGAGTCATGGCAAGCCAACTTTTCTTCGTCCCAAACAAGGGTAAAGGTAATAGGTGTTGGTTCAGTAATGGTACGATTTTCAATCACAGAACAGTTATTATCATCGGTTACGGTTAGCGTGTACTCACCTGGTGCTAGCCCAGTGAATATACCATTACCGTTCTCCTCGGTATAACCAGCAGGCCCTTCAAGCTTGTAGGTTAATGGAAGAGTTCCCGTTGCATTAACGGTAATTTTACCATTTGTATCTCCATTACAGTAAACGTTATCAACATCTACAATAACTTCCAACTGCTCTGGGAATGTTAGCTCAATCTCCTCGGTGTGGCTACATCCATTATCATCGGTTATAACAAACACGTAGGTTCCCTCGTTGAGGTTCGGAACTACATTATCACGAATGGTGAATGCACCATCGGGCCAGCTAATGTTATAGAAACCATCGGCTGTTGTTCCGCCGGTTATGGTAAAGGTAATTTCAGCCTCGCTGGGTGAGCATACATCATCGAAATTGATAGCATAAGTAACCGATAGGGCTTGGGGCTCGATAATGATAACTGTTTCGGTATGGCTAGCTCCGCCCTTTGTTCCTATCAGGGTGTATGTTCCAGCCTCAAGACCTTTATAAAGCCCCTCGGTATCGTCATACCTATCCATCATATAGGTTGATATATCTTCGCCTAGCTCATTAAACCATTTTCGTTCATCAAGCGAGTATGGATCGGTTGTAACGCCCACCTCGTTTACCCTAATTGCTCCATCAACCTCGCCAAAGCAGGTGATATCGGTTGCGGTAAGGGTAAATGAGTATAGCAAAATGGTTATCTCCTTAGTATCGGTACATCCGTTATTGTCGGTAGCAATTACCCTGTAATCGCCCTCGGTCAGTCCGGTGAACTCGGGATCGGTTGATGAAGCAACATCTACCCAGGTTGAACCATCGTAGAACTGAAGGTCGAAATTAAATGGTGGTGTACCTCCATCGGTTACAATGGTAAGGTTTCCATTCCCGTCACTAATAAGCTCGATGGTAAATGGATCGGCCTCGCCTACAATTAACTCTTCCGAAAGCACTGGGCCACATCCCTGATCATCCGAGATTTCAACTATGTATGAGCCTGGGGCTAGGTTGATAAACACACCACTACCCACTTGAGTTGCTCCAATAGTCACTCCCCCGCTGGTTAGGGTGAAATATAAGTCACCTGTTCCGCCCGATGCGCTTAACGAAATAGCACCACTCTCCTGCCCAAAGCAAACGGCATCGGTAACCACTATGGAGTTTACGTCAATTTGTATTGGATCGGGTTCATCCACATTAAACCTAACCGATTCAACGGGGCCACAGCCCTTATCATCGGTAACGGCTATATAGAAATTATATCCTGCCGGAATGCTAGTAAATGTAACCTCGGCAAGATCTGTAAGTGTTGCAAGTTCCTCATCGATACCATTATATAAGGTAAAGGTGTAAGGGGCAACTCCGCCGCTTGCCGATACTGTAACCTGGCCTGTTGTTTCTCCTGCACAAATTGCATCAATAACCACGGGTACACTTACAATAATCTCATCAAAAACTGTAACGGTTACAGCTAAATAGTCTAGGCTCTCACAGCCTTCGGCTGTTTGCGTTGCGTAGTAGGTTTCGCCATCAACCAGCACATAATCATCAGCAAGGATACTACCACCTGGCGCATCGTACCATGCAATGGCCTCGCCGGTAACTGCAATATCGGCTATGGTTGCCCCAGAGCAGAACTCCTGGTTGGCTTCGCCTGTTGGGGGTGCTGTTTCAATTTCAACCACCAAAGCGTCACCCGATACAGTGCCTGTGCAGTTAGCATCGGTTACACTTATTATGGTAAAATATCCTTCACCAACATCGTTAATAATATGCGGCGTCGCAATAACCATAATATTTCTCTCATCTCCATCAACAGCAATTCGTACTAGCCAGGGGCCTTCTCCAGTCAAATCTATTTGAACATCAACACCCGTTGGGTCGGCACCCTTGCAATACTCTCCTCCGCCGCTCATTATAGCAGTTGGAGTTTCAAATTCAACTACAGAAGCAGAACCACTTACGGTGCCAGAACAGAATGCATCTTCAACCCCAATCATTTCATATTCGCCTTTTGTGGCATCTGAAATAACGTAAGGTGTTGCATTTATTCCGCTTACTATATTTGGCATCCCATCAACAGCATAGATTACTGTCCAAGGCCCAGTTCCGGTTAGCTCTATACTAACATCAACGTTTGTTGGATTGGTACCTGCACAGTAGCTACCACCTCCACTCATTGTGGCAGTTGGTAATGGGTTCTCAACCACAGTAGCAATACCGTTTACTGTACCTGTACAATTCGCATCGACAACAGAAACTAGCGTGTACTCGCCCTCTGTTGCATCAGCAATTATATATGGTGAAGTGAGTATATCAATTAATTCTGGTTGGCTCGCCCCATCAATGGCATAAACCACTGTCCAGGGGCCTTCGCCTGTGAGGTCAATAGTAACATTAATACCTGTTGGATCGGTACCAGCGCAGTAGCTGCCGCCGCCACTGATCTCCGCTGTGGGCAGCGGATTCTCAACCACCTCGGCTAAACCGCTAACCGTACCAGTACAATTTGCATCGGTAACCGAAACAAGCGTATAATCACCTGCGGTTACATCTGTCAACACGTAGGATGATGCGGGAATATCAATAAGTGCTGGTTGGTTAACTCCATCAATAGCATAAACCACTGTCCATGGGGCAACACCTGTAAGATCAATAGTAACATTAATACCTGTTGGATTGGTACCAGCACAGTAGCTGCCGCCGCCACTGATCTCGGCAGTGGGTAGAGAATTCTCAATAACAGTTGCAGAGCCACTAACTGTTCCAGCGCAATTTTCGTCGGACACTGAGGTAAGGGTATATACACCAGCTGTTACGTTAGATAAAATGTAAGGAGATGTAGCTATTCCAGTTATTTCAGGTTGATCAACCCCATCGATGGCGTATATCACATCCCAAGGTCCAATGCCTGAGAAATTAATCTGAACATCAACACCTGTTGGATCGGTGCCTGCACAGTATTCACCTCCTCCACTGATGGTGGCTTCTGGTAATGGCAATTCAACTACAAATGCCTCACCCTCTACTGTTCCTGTGCAGTTAACATCGGATACACTTAGTATGGTGAAGTGTCCTTCTCCCACATTCGAAATAATATGTGGTGTACTCATGGCAATAATGTCTCTCTCATCGCCATCAACATCTATTCTAACAATCCAGGGGCCTTCTCCAGTCAAATCTATTTGAACATCAACTCCCGTTGGGTCGGTTCCCGCACAGTAGCTACCACCTCCGCTCATAATGGCATGGGGCAATTCGTGCTCAATTACTGTTGCCGAGCCAATTCCCGTTCCAATACAGCCTGTTGCGTCCTCCACTGAGGTAATGGTATACTCTCCGGCCGTGGCATTGGCTATGGTGTAGGGCGACGTGGCGATGCCTGTCACAGCGGGCTGATCCACTCCATCGATGGCGTACACGATGGTCCAGGGCGACGAGCCCGTGAGCGTCACCGTGAGGTCGATGCCCGTGGGGTCAACACCCGCACAGTAGCTGCCGCCACCGCTGATCTCTGCCGTGGGTAGCGGGTTCTCCACCACTTGGGCTAAACCGCTTACAGTGCCGGTACAGTTCGCATCGACTACCGATACCAACGTGTAGTCGCCTGCGGTTGCATCTGTCAGCACGTAGGGAGTTGTGGGAATATCTATTAGGGCTGGCTGGCTCGCCCCGTTAATGGCGTAAACCACTGTCCAGGGGCCTTCGCCTGTGAGGTCTATCGTTACATCAACACCCGTTGGGTCGGTGCCCGCGCAGTAGCTGCCGCCGCCGCTGATCTCCGCCGTGGGCAGCGGGTTCTCCACCACCTCGGCCGAGCCGATCACGATGCCTGAGCATCCCGTGGCGTCCTCAACAAGGGTAAGCATGTACTCACCGGCTGTGGCATCCTCAATTATGTAGGGGGATGTGGTGATGCCCGTTATGGCCGCCTGATCTGCCCCATCGATGGCGTACACGATGGTCCAGGGTGACGAGCCAGTTAGCGTCACCGTGAGGTCGATGCCCGTGGGGGCAACACCTGCGCAGTAGCTACCACCGCCGCTGATCTCAGCCGTGGGTAGCGGGTTCTCCACCACGGTGGCCAAGCCGCTCACGATGCCATCGCAGCTGGCGTCGGAAACAGAGGTCAAGGTGTACTCGCCAGCTGTGGCGTTGGCTATGGTATAGGGTGATGTGACGATGCCTGTTACAGCGGGCTGATCCACACCGTCGATGGCGTACACGATTGTCCAGGGCGACGAGCCCGTGAGCGTCACCGTGAGGTCGATGCCCGTGGGATCAACACCCGCGCAGTAGCTGCCGCCACCGCTGATCTCTGCCGTGGGCAGCGGGTTCTCCACCACTTGGGCCAAACCGCTAACCGTGCCGGTACAATTCGCATCGACTACCGATACCAGCGTGAAGTCGCCTGCGGTTGCATCTGCTAGTATATAGGGTGAAGTGAGTATATCAATTAATGCTGGTTGGCTCAGCCCATCGAGGGCGTAAACCACAGTCCAAGGGCCTTCGCCTGTGAGGTCAATCGTTACATCTACACCCGTTGGGTCGGTGCCCGCGCAGTAGCTGCCGCCGCCGCTGATCTCCGCCGTGGGCAGCGGGTTCTCCACCACCTCGGCCGAGCCGATCACGATGCCTGAGCATCCCGTGGCGTCCTCAACTAGAGTAAGCGTGTACTCACCTGCTGTGGCGTCCTCAATCATAAAGGGGGATGTGGCAATGCCCGTTATGGCCGCCTGGTCAACCCCATCGATGGAGTACACGATGGTCCAGGGCGAGGTGCCCGTCAGCGTCACCGTGAGGTCGATGCCCGTGGGGGCAACACCTGCGCAGTAGCTACCACCGCCGCTGATCTCCGCCGTGGGTAGCGGGTTCTCCACCACGGTGGCCAAGCCGCTCACGGTGCCGTCGCAGCTGGCGTCGGAAACAGAGGTCAAGGTGTACTCGCCAGCTGTGGCGTTAGCTATGGTATAGGGCGACGTGGCGATGCCTGTCACAGCGGGCTGATCCACACCGTCGATGGCGTACACCAAACTCCAAGGGGCTGTGCCTGTTAGGTCTATCGTTACGTTTACCCCAGTAGGTGTGGTTCCTGCACAGTAATCACCACCACCACTAATTGTGGCCGTGGGTGCAGGTATTTCGTTTACAAAGGCTTCTCCCGATACTGTTCCAATACAGTTTGCATCCTGAACAGAAATCATTGTGAAATGACCCTCCCCTACGTTCGATATTATATGGGGTGTACTAAGAGCAACAATATCCCTCTCATCACCATCTACATCAATTCTTACAAGCCAAGGTCCTTCGCCCGTTAAATCGATTTGAACATCAACACCAGTAGGATCAGCACCTTCGCAGTAATCGCCACCACCACTCAAAGTAGCCGTAGGCAACTCTTTAACCAAAACATCTATAGAGGTTTCGTAAGCACATTCACCGGGGTTTGGAGTAAATGTATATGTGGTTAAACCTATGGTTTCTGTCGAAATTACACTTGGTGACCATGTTCCGCTAATGCCATTATCGGAAATTTCTGGTAGAACAACAGGTGAATCGCCTTCGCAGTATGTATACTCTGGATCGAGAGAGAAAACTGGAATAACATTGTCCACCACTGTTACAGTAACCTGATCGGAGTTCTCGCAACCACCAATACCAATGGTAAGCGTGTAGGTTGTTGTTGCCGTTGGGCTAGCGATTGGCTTAAGAATGGTTGGATCGCTAAGACCAGTTG
>Ga0334899_1000819_pt1 | contig 34701 bp, 35 predicted proteins | sample GraSluR3_MG_FD_207219 | JGI IMG/M metagenome (GOLD analysis project Ga0334899, IMG submission 207219) | Sludge microbial communities from methane-producing bioreactor in Wageningen University, Netherlands - Granular Sludge_8_08-R3 | ecosystem: Engineered > Bioreactor > Anaerobic > Unclassified ...
TTCAAAGGGCCGGGTAGTTGCCGCATTGTCAAAATATATTTCTCTCAAATGTGTCCTCTCCTTCCATATGTCAAGCCTTCTTAAATAATAATACCTTAGTGCCGTATAAAAGTAAATTGCTGCAGCCGTATTAAGGTAACCCCGCCTGCCGGTACAGCCGCCCGCTTTTTCTTGACATCCCGCAGGCCTTCTGCTAGGATATAAAAAATAACTATGACCTGAAGGGTGAAAATACATGAAACTACACGGCACTATGAGAATTAACCCCTATTCCCGGCTGGAAATCGGAGGATGCGACTGCAAAGAGCTGTCAGAAAACTTTGGTACACCCCTTTATATTATGGATGAGGAGCTAATAAGGGAAAACTGCCGCAAATTTATACATGCCTTCTCATCGGGTTATCCGGACATAGAAATAGTCTATGCAGGAAAAGCTTTTTTAACCACGGCTATGGCAAGAATCATTCACCAGGAAGGCCTGTCGCTGGACGTGGTATCCGGCGGGGAACTGTATACAGCCCATAAAGCCGCTTTTCCGATGGAAAACATATATTTCCACGGGAATAACAAGACCCCCGGGGAATTAAGAATGGGACTTGACCTGGGTGTCGGCCACATGGTGGTGGATAATTTCAGTGAACTCGAAATGCTGGATGAACTGGCCCTTGCCTCGGGTATAACACAAAGGGTGATAATAAGAGTTTCTCCCGGCATTACAGGAAACACACATGAATATATTCAAACCGGTCAATTGGATTCCAAGTTCGGCTTTCCCCTGTACAAAGACAGCGCCCTACGGGCTGTTAAAAGAACTCTTGCCTCCGGTAACCTTATTTTTGAAGGCCTGCACTGCCATATAGGCTCTCAGATTTCCGAAGTCAATGCCTTTGTATCGGCCGCCAATTCAATGCTTCGGTTTGCCGCCAGGATAAAAAATGAGCTGCAGGCGGCGGTGAAAATATTAAACCTGGGCGGCGGTTTCGCTATTTATTATACAAAGGAAGACCGCGAACTACTCCCAGGGGATTTTTCGGATTCCATAACATCATCGGTCAAAGAAGGACTTAAACGGTATAACCTGCCGCAGCCGAGGCTTGTGGTGGAACCCGGGAGGTATATAGTGGGTAACGCCGGCACAACCCTTTACACGGTCGGATCGGTAAAGGATATCCCTTCGGTACGGAAGTTTATATTCACCGACGGAGGAATGGCGGATAACCCGCGCCCCGCCCTGTATCATGCCAGATACAGAGCGATTGTTGCCAACAGGATGACTGAAACCTGCGCAGAACAGGTTACACTGGCGGGCAAGTGCTGCGAATCCGGTGACATACTTGTAAAGGATATATCCCTCCCCTCCATCCGCAAAGGGGACCTTATTGCAGTCCTGTCAACCGGGGCTTACAATTATTCGATGGCCAGCAATTACAACCGTCTTCCAAAGCCGGCGGTGGTTCTTGTGAACAAAGGGAAGGCAGATTTGATAGTCAAACGGGAAAGCTATGAGGATGTAGTAAGAAATGACACTGTTCCCGCAAGGCTGAAATAAAAAATGCACCTTCGGCTTTCAGGCTTATACCTGAAAGTCAAAGGTGCATTAATAAATCTTAGTTTCAAATCAGTATCCCAATTCCTCGTTTACAAACATTATATTGATTTCCTTCTTTTTTGGGCAGCGTTCCATTACCACCTTTATGGAACACATCCTGTCCGGAGATGTACAGTCATGGCATCTTCCGGTTTTTCTGCAGGGCGTGTCCCTGTTAAGGCGCTCTGCATTCGGCGGACAGGCCTTAGTCTTTATCCTTTCCACCGCCTGGTCTTCGTTGTCAACAATTTTGTTCCGTCCGCATATCACATAAACCCTGTCGGGTCCGTAAAACATGCTTGCAACCCTGTTGCCGTCACCGTCTATGTTGACCAGCTTGCCGTCGGCAGTCACCGCGTTGGAACTGGATAGGTACACATCCGCCTGGGAGGCAAGCTTTCTTACCCTGTCAATTTCAGACTTGTCAGTTTCCCAATGGAAATATACCGTGCTACCCCGCGCCCTTAACATGTCGGAAATGCCGCTTTGCTTTACCGTCATTGACCCCCCGATTCCAACCGACTGGTCCGGGGCTATTTCCTCTTTAAGGACTTCTTTTACCTGCTCAATGTTATCATAGGCCCTGGCCTTGAAACCCCTTTTGCTGAACACCTGTACTATTTCGCCAAAATCCATACAAAAGACCCCTCCAATACAAATTAATAAATAACATTTTTCAATTCATATTAATTTATTAAAAATTCGGCGGAACCAAAGCGGAAATCAGCTTTGCTTTGGCTTTGCTGAGGGTGTAATACCTGTGGGGCAGCATCTCTTCGATGTATAAGCTGTCCCCCTCCGACAGGGTATACACCTCCATCCCGACCTGAACTTCTATTTCGCCTTCCAACACCAGCAGACATTCGTCGGCGCGGTGACTCATTGGCTCGTCACTGCTCCATGTGCCGGGCTCCAGCTCGGTATATATGATTTCCTGTTTTGGTTTCACCTGGTTTCCCATTGGCAGAGGGGTTACATATTCGTGTATGATGTTGGAATTAGGCAGTGCTAGCTTTTTCCTTTCATCCTTACGTATTAGCACACTGCTCTTATTCTCCTCTATCAAAAAGTGAAACAAAGGTATTTCAAGGGCTCCGGCTATTTTCTTTAGGGATGAGATGGACGGACTGGTGAGGTCCCTTTCCAGAAGTGAAATATAACTCGTACTAAGCCCGGTTTTTTCCGCAAGGTCTGCCAGTTTTAAGCCCTTGGACATTCTTATTTCCCTGATTTTTTTTCCTAACACCTGCCACACCTCTTATAATTATTTAATACTATTTCATAATTATAGCAGAAAAATTACAATTATTAAATATATATTGCTAAATATTTATATTACAAACACTCTTCCGCATAAACATATATACGGTATTATATTTATTCACTTACAGCTTTTTCCCCAAAGCTTCTTCCGCAGCTTTAACCGGCTGCCTTGAAAGTATCAGCTCCAAGGCACTTTGCATATCCACATGCATTATCCTGTCCTGCTTGAGGGGTTTTATCCGGTTTCTTAGCAGCCTGTACGCCGGCCCTGTACCCCGCCCCAGTGTTCCGCCTCCCCTTAAATCGATTGCCTGGGCCGAAGCCAGATACTCAATGGCAAGGACACTCGCCAGATTTTCCTTAATATCCGATCCTTTTCTGGCAGCTATCGTTCCCATACTCACATGGTCCTCCTGGTTGGCGGAGGAGGGTATGGAATCAACACTTGCCGGGTGTGCCAGCACCTTGTTTTCGGAAACAAGCGCCGCTGCGGCATACTGCGTAATCATAAACCCTGAATTCAACCCCCCATGGACTGTCAGGAAAGCCGGAAGTCCATTGCTGAGCTGGGGATTTACAAGCCTTTCAATCCTTCTCTCAGAAATATCTGCCAGCTCTGCCAGCGAAATGCCAAGAAAGTCCATCGCAAGGGCAACCGGTTCTCCATGGAAATTCCCTCCGGATATGACCTCGCCGCTGTCCGGAAATATAAGCGGGTTATCTGTAACCGCGTTAATCTCGGTACCTATCACTCGGGCAGCATATTCCACCGCATCCCTGCATGCACCGTGTACCTGGGCGGTGCAGCGAAGCGCATAGGCGTCCTGTACCCTTTTTTCCCCCTGCCTTGTTGTATATGTGCTGCCGTCAACCAGGTGCCTTATATTCTCCGCCGATGCGATTTGCCCCTTGTGGCCCCTTACCCGGTGTATCCTGTCATCAAAGGCATCCACCACACCATTGAGGGCCTCCAGTGTAAGGGCAGCCGTTATATCCGCCATCTTTACCAGCATCTCCGCGTCAAACAGCGTCAGCGACGCAACCGCCGACATGGTCTGTGTACCGTTAATCAGTGCAAGCCCTTCCTTGGAAGAAAGGGTGCACGGCTTAAGTCCCGCCTTTTCCAGGGCCCTGCCCCCCTGCAGGATTTCTCCGTTGTACTCCGCACTGCCTTCACCAAGCATAACCAGTACCATATGTGCCAGTGGAGCCAAATCGCCGCTTGCGCCAAGGGAACCTTTTTGTGGAATAACCGGATGTACTCCCCTGTTCAGCATTTCCACCAGCAGGTTGAGGGTTTCAAGTCTTATTCCCGAGTATCCCCTGCACAGTGTATTCACCCTGAGCAGCATTACTGCCCTGGTTATATCCCTTGAGAAACTCTCTCCAACTCCGCATGCATGACTTACTATCAGGTTTTTTTGCAAAAGCTCGGTCTCATCTTTCGATATTGCCACGTCGCTAAACCTTCCGAAACCGGTGGTTACTCCGTATACAATCTCCTCCCGGTTTACATAGTCTTCAACAATATCCCTTGAGCTCTTAATGCTGCTTACCGCCGCCGGGTCTATCTCCACCCGGTAGCCCTCCCTGGCCACCAAGGCCACCTGTTCAATCGTGAGGCCTTGTCCGTTGACCGTAACCTTGTTTTTCATTCCCTTCCCCCCATCATATATGTATATTCCGTTATCCCTAAAAAATGAACAGGACCTTTGGCTTTATCCTATTATTTCAACTATGAAAACATCCCTTTCCCTTGAAAAATCCAAAAATTCCCCCTCCGTCAAAACAACCGGTTTTGTTGGATCCTGTGGACACGTATATACTATCTTTCCGACACGGCCGTCATTGAGCCGCACCAGGTTGCCAACAAAATTCCGTATTATTCCCTGCAGAAAGATTTGAGAAATATACGGATCCAGGCTGTCGAAACTCCTGTCTGAAATGTATTCGGCAACCTGCATGGGAGGCCTCTTCTTTCTGTATACCCTGTCCGACATCATTGCATCAAAAATATCCGCTACGGCAACTATCTTGCCATATTTATGGACCTTTTCACTTTTTAAGCCCAACGGGTAACCGCTACCGTCTTCCCTTTCATGATGCATAAGAACTCCCATCAGCACATCGTTACTGATCACATGGTTTTTTTTAAGAATATTATATCCGTATACCGGATGCTGTTTTATTACCGCCCATTCTTTTTTATTCAAGGTGTCCGGTTTGTTAAGCACATGCAGGGGTATCCTGCACTTACCAATATCATGAAACAATCCCGCATAGCCCAGCTTTCTTAAGTCCTTCTCGGGCAGCTTAAGCCATTTTCCAATTAGTATTGTCAGTATACCCACGTTTATTGAATGATAATAGGTATATTCATCCGTCATGTGTATCTGCTGCAGCTTAGGGATTATGTTATAATCGTCAAATACAAGGGTTATAAATGTTCCTACCGTTTCCCTAACGCCTTCCATATTAAGCCTTTTGCCCATCCTTATGTCTTCACTGAATCTTTTTACTACCTGATGGGTATCATTGTATATTTCCATGAAATGTTCGGTGTCAATCTCATGTCCCGTTTTCTGTTCTGTCTTTGCCTCTTTTGTTTGGCTGTCCTGTACTATATTTATGTAGGGAATGGGGAGTTCGTTTATCCGTTTTATCAGATGTTCAGTCAATACCGTGCCTTCTCCCAGGAAAAGCCTGCCCCTTTCGTTAATGAAGTCGCTCTTAAGCTGCATCCCAGGTTTTAAATCTTTCGCTTTCAGGTAAGCCATGCACTCACCCCCAAGTAGAAAAAGTTGTATCTATTACATTAATTATACGGATTATGATAATTTTTATCAAGCATACTTACGCCACGAAAACCGGGCGCCCTTAAATGTTCGGCCTGCATATTTATATATCGGCAAATACCTGCGAATTCATGAGCTATCCCAAGAAAAATAGCCGCTGTGTGTGTTTATTTGCCCGTCTTTCCCGGAAATGGGCATTGAAAAAAAATGCGGTCGGTTATATAATATCCACCATGTGAATACATATGTCCATGTGCGGTGTACATGTTCATTCTCAAAGGGGGTGATTGTGTGAAGGAGCCCAGTTTTTATATCGTTAACTCGTCAGTACTTCCGGAGGTTTTCTCCAAGGTGATTGAGACAAAGGCCCTTCTGCGAACGGGCAGGGCCAAGACGGTAAACCAGGCTGTTAACATGGCCGGAATTAGCAGAAGTGCATTTTACAAGTATAAGGATTATGTCTATCCTTTTTATGAGACAAACAAAATGAAGATAGTAACCATTACTTTGCTGCTGGAACATATTCCGGGGGTGCTTTCAAAAATCCTTGATGCAATCGCCAGGGCCCAGGGCAGTATTCTTACGATAAATCAGAACATACCCATAAACGACGTGGCTATGGTGAGCATCTCCTTTGAAACGGGAAGAATTAACAAGGATGTGGAGGAATTGCTTATTGATATAAGAAAAATCCCCGGAGTAAACAACCTGAGTATAGTATCCAGAGAATAAACAGAAAGAAGGTCATCATTATGGTAAATATAGGCTTGCTGGGGTGCGGCACCATTGGTTCCGGGGTTGTGGAATTGCTTAAAAAGGAATCCTGTCAGAAAAGACAGCTTAGGATAGAAAGAATACTGGTAAGGAATCTGAACAAGCATTACGACAAACCGTATCAGCACATGCTGACAGACAGATTTGAAGATATACTTGACGGTGATATTGATATTGTGGTGGAAGTTATGGGTGGAATCGACCCTGCATACTTCTATGTAAAGCAGTCACTGCTGCAGGGGCGCCATGTGGTAACCGCCAACAAGGACCTTATAGCCAGGCACGGCGGTGAACTGCAAAAACTGGCCCGGGAAAACGGTGTCCGGCTGCTGTTTGAAGCCAGCGTGGGTGGCGGAATTCCGATAATAAAACCCTTGAGTGAAAGCCTCGCTGCCAACAGCATAACCGAAATCAGGGGTATAGTTAACGGTACCACCAATTTTATTCTGTCCAGAATGTATAACTCGGGAAAGAGCTACCAGTCCGCCCTGGCGGAAGCCCAGGCTTTCGGATTTGCAGAAGCGGACCCAAGGGCAGATGTCGAAGGATACGATGCAGCCAGAAAACTGGCCATATTATCCTCCATAGCTTTCCAAAGCAGTATAGACTATGAGTATATACACAGAGAGGGTATAGAAGATATATCGACAGATGATATCAGTTTGGCTAAATACCTAGGATATACCATTAAACTGCTGGCAGTCAGCCGGAAGACGGACGATGGCATTATGGCCAGGGTATCCCCGGTGATGCTGGAAACCGGCGACCCCCTGGCACAGGTTGCGGATGCATACAACGCCATTATAATAAAAGGGGATGCGGTGGGGGATGTTCTGTTCTTCGGCCAGGGTGCGGGAAAACTGCCCACCGCCAGCGCAGTGCTTGGAGACATAATAGACATAGTTAAACACAACCTGGGCCAATACAGGGCCGAAGATTTACTAAGCCAGGACCTGCCCGAAGCCAGGATGGATATCGAAAACTGCAGGACCAATTTTTTGATACGGCTCAAGCCCTCAAACCGGCTTGAAACAATGAGTGAAATATCCAAAAGCTTTCAGCGGTTTGAATTTATTTTCCCCGACAGGATAAGGCTTCAGGGAGCAGTTGACCCGGACCAGGTAATATTTACAGTATGGGGTGTTTCGGAAATAGACATCAAACAAAAAATCGATGCATTAAGGAAAAGCGAAAGCGTACACAGCATACTGAGGGTCATACGGATAGAGGGGGGGGAAATAAATGATGTATGAGGGACTGATTGAACGATACAGGCAATATCTTGATATCGGCAGCAAATCAAGAATTATTTCCCTGAACGAAGGAAATACGCCGCTTATTAGGGGTTATGCAGTAGAAAAACATATAGGATATAAAGCAAGGGTTTTCCTTAAATATGAGGGTCTGAACCCAACCGGCTCCTTCAAGGACCGGGGTATGACCATGGCGGTAACAAAGGCGGTGGAAGAAGGGGCAAAATGCATAGTCTGTGCTTCCACAGGCAATACTTCCGCCTCGGCGGCCGCCTATGCCGCAAGGGCGGGTATCAGGTGCGCCGTGCTAATCCCCGACAACAAAATCGCGCTGGGGAAACTTGCCCAGGCCTCCGCATACGGCGCCAGGGTACTGGCGGTAAACGGCAGTTTTGACGATGCCCTGGATATGGTAAGAAGGCTGGCAGATGAGTTACCGGTAACGCTGGTAAATTCAATAAACCCGAATCGTATAGAGGGCCAGAAAACTGCGGCCTTTGAAATATGTGACCAATTGGGCGGTGCCCCCGACTACCTGTCAATCCCGGTGGGTAACGCCGGAAATATAACCGCTTACTGGAAGGGCTTCAAAGAATATATGAAGAGCAAAGTCATTGACATGCTTCCTGCAATGCTGGGCTTTCAGGCGGCCGGGGCAGCGCCTATTGTTGAAGGAAAAGTAATCGAAAACCCTGAAACAATAGCAACGGCGATACGCATAGGCAACCCCGCCAGCTGGGAAGGTGCAGAAAATGCGGCCTTCGAATCCGACGGACGCATTGATAAGGTAAGTGACAGTGAAATTCTTGAGGCATACGGCCTGGCGGCTTCCGGTGAAGGCGTTTTTGCCGAACCGGCTTCCTGCGCATCGGTTGCCGGTCTTATTAAGCTTACAGAAGAAGGTTTTATAAAGACAGGTGCCACGGTAGTATGTGTGCTTACCGGCAGCGGGCTTAAGGACCCTGAAATCGCCGTAAATACTACACAAGGACCAACTGTCCTGCCAGATAGTTACGATGCCCTGCTTGATATAATGAACGGGTATTTAGGCGGTGGGAAAAATGGTTAGGGTTAAGGCTCCTGCTACTTCTGCAAACATGGGCCCGGGCTTCGACTGCATGGGCATCGCCCTTAATATTTTTAACACGGTGGAAGCACAAATTATACCCGAAGGTCTTGAGATAGAAACCTACGGTAGGGATGCCGGGCTTATTGAAAATGACGACACCAACCTTATATACAGGGCTATGAAAAAAGTCTTTACGATGACGGGTTATTCCCCGGCCGGTTTGAAAATTACATCCTATAATGAAATTCCGGTGGCAAGGGGTTTGGGAAGCAGTGCTGCAAGCACCGCTGCGGGGCTTTTGCTGGCAAACGCCCTTGCAGGAGAAAAGCTTGGGCTGGACGAGATAATAAAGCTGGGCACCGAAATCGAAGGCCACCCGGACAATATAGTACCCGCCCTCATAGGCGGTATGACGCTGTCCTATGCCATGGACACCTCTGCAGTAGGATATGTGAAAATGGACTTTCCGGATAAAATGCGTATGATTGTAATGGTTCCGGATTTCATGCTGTCCACTTCCAAGTCCAGGGAAGTCCTGCCAAGCCGGGTGGATATCAAGGATGCCGTTTTCAATGTAAGCCGTGCAGCCCTTATGGTGGCGGCCCTTACATCCAATAAACCGGAACTGCTTAAATATGCCGTTGAGGACAGGCTGCATCAACCCTACAGGGGAAAACTCATCCCGGGCATGGAAGAAATCTTTGCCACAGCGTACAACGCCGGTGCGAGGGGAGTGTTCCTAAGCGGCTCCGGGTCAACGTTGATTGCCCTGGTGGATGCCGATGAACGTGGTTTTCTCCCCGCACTCAAAAACTTTTTGGCAGAGAAATCGTTAAACTGGGAATTGAAATATGTAAATGTCAGCAGGCAGGGAGCGGCCCGTATTCAATAATCCCCCTCCTTATGAATTACGGCCGCCAGCCTGATAAAAAGCTAAAGTATTGAATACTTTAGCTTTTTAATTTGCCCGGTATTAAACCGTGTGCCACAATACTCCTTTTTTTCTAATACTTTATTATGCTACGGCTCTTTACAACCGCAACCAATAATTATATTATAGTATTAACTATATATAATGGAGATGATGTGTTATGAAAATTGAAAAGGTTAGCGATTACAAAGTAAAAATAACCATCAACTCGATTGACCTTGAAGAAAGAAATATCGGTATGGACGATCTGGTATACAACAGCCCCAAGGCACAGGAACTGTTCTGGGATATACTATACCAGGCCTATGTTGAACAGGGCTTTGAAGTTAAGGATGAACAGCTTATAGTTGAAGCTATACCCAATTCCAGGGATACTTTTGTAATAATTATTACTAAATATCGAAACCGACAGATGCTCAAACCCGGCCCCGGCAAATTCATTAAAGGTGCCGATACAAAAAAATCCGTCAAACCGAAGGAAATATGCTTTAGTTTTGACGACCTTGAGGATGTCATCGGTCTCAGTAAAAGGATTATTGATACTTACAGGGGTGACAGTTCCGCTTACCGGCACGAAGACACCTATTATCTCGTTCTTAAACCCTATGACACATATCCCAACCTTTCGGTTGAAACCATAGCCGAAGAATACGGCTTTCGTTGTAAAACGGCGGAATTATATCTGAAGGAATACGGAAAAACCCTTGTGGAAAACAGTGCTGTGGAAATTCTGGCGTGGTGTATATAAAAAGACTGCCTTTGGCAGTCTTTTTTCTATGCTCTCTGTTCTATCATTCTTTTCTTTTTGTTTCTCTTGGCCCTGTAAAGCAACACATCCGCCCTTTCCAGGAACGTATTTATATCCTCACCACCGTAGTTTATCAGGCTGACGCTTATGGTCACTTCACCCGGCCGTGTTTTGTATACCGTACTTTCAATTGCAGCGGATGCACGATTCATTACAACCCTTGCACTGGATATATCAATTTCGGGCAGTATAACAGCAAATTCATCGCCGCCGAACCTTGCCACAATGTCGTATGCCCGGGTGTTCTTTTTCAGAGCGCGGCCGACTTTTTCCAGTGCAATATTACCCTCCAGATGGCCGTATTTATCGTTATAGGATTTAAAATTATCACAATCTATAAATGCCATTGCCAGGGGCCGTTTATACCTTCTGGCCCTGTCCATTTCTTCCTGAAGCCTTATTATAAAATACCTGTAGTTGTATACTTTGGTAAGTTCGTCTATGATAAGATTTTGAAACAGATATGAAAAACACCTGTATGTCTGAAACAGGCAGAACACAAAAAACGCTACAATTCCAACCGTCCATAACATTTTTTTACTTTGTCCAATATCAGAATACATTAGAAGGATAACCAACAGCACTGAAAGCAGCAGAAACAGGACATGCATTTTGGCTTTGTATTCTATTTCTCTTATCCCCTTCATTAAAACCCCTGCCCATCCCAACTTTATACGATTATATAACACTGTCCACTTTTATGGAAGTCCTATATAAAAAACTACAAAAAAAAACACCAAATATCAGAACCGGGGACATTTATCCTGCCCCGGAGCTCAGCTCCGGGACAGGATAAATGTCCCCCTCTTCCTATTTACCTGCTACAATCTTTACATCGCGCTGGTGTTCCGCAGACACCTTGCCGTCAACATGCCTCGTACTGTTATGGAAATGAACGTCAAAATGCCCGGCAAAACCGTTGTTTTTAATATGCTGAACATCATGGGGCATTGCGCTGGCGGAAGCGGCAATTTTCCTGCCCTTTACTTCAACTATAACGGGACGGGTGCCCCAGCTCCAGCTGCCGCCCCATACATTCTTCATGGTATTGGTATCCTTTACGGTAAGCGGCTCAACATCCGCATGGTTTGCCCCGACTGTTCTTCTGGCGTTCCAGGATACGCCTGTATAAAAATCGGTAATCTTTGCATCGGCACCTATCGGCCATACATACTGGGCTTCACTCCACCAATCCAGAAGTTCTCCATACTGCGGTCCCGGAGTTGGTTTAACCGGAACATGGTGCACCGGTATTTTGAGCTTTTGTCCCGCATATATTACCGAGCTTTCCATAAGGCCGTTCGCATCCAGTATTTCCCGGTATGGAACCCCGTATTTTATTCCCAGAGACCAAAAATCGTCTCCCCTTTGCACGGTATGGTCTATATACGTGACATAGGGTTTTTGTCCCGCCGACGGTGGATTTTTTTCGTTTGCCGGTGGCGGGGTTTGGTTCTGGCCGCCCCCCTGCGGAATATAGATCGTCATACCGGGATACAGTACTGTGTCGGCTGCTGCGTCATTTGCCTTCATCAGGCTGTTAATGCTTATACCATATGCATTACTTAATATCCAGAAGGTATCCCCCTGCTTTACGGTATGCCTTTTGACCGTTTGTGGCAGTTTTATACGCTGCCCGCTGTAAAGGACATCACCGCTTCCTGCTCCGTTAAGTTTCAGCAATTCATTCATGTCAATGCCCATCCTTTGGCCAATCTTCCAGTATGTATCCCCGGGTTTTACCGTGTAACCGGTATCCGCCGTGGGTATGGTAACCCTTTGTCCCACGTACAGGACGGAGTATCCATTAGCACCGTTTGCAGATAGCAGTTCCTGTAAGTCCGCCCCATACCACTGGCTAATTTTCCAATATGTATCCCCCGGCGAAACTGTATGTACGGAATCTGCCCTGGCTATACCTCCCCCTGCAGCCGTCACGGCAAAAACAATGGCTGCAACCATTACAGTTTTTTTAATTATCCCCATTCAACCACCCTTTCTAATTTTGCTGTATTTTGGTTAACATAAATCTACAGAATATATATTCTACATTTATATGCCGCTTCCCTTGTGGTAATTTAGGGTAAAAAAAAGAGCCTTACGGCTCAAATATCTTAAAGAACTCTCCCGGCTGCAAATAATCGTTTGAGAAGTTGGCCAGTATTTCCAGCTTATCGTCTTTGTCCAAGTCCCGGACTTTCATCGCAGATATTCCGTTGCTCCCCAGGGATTCGCTTTCCCATGTTTTTTCAAGCTTATACTCCTGTCCCTCCCATAAATAAATATGGCTGGTCCAGTCGGTATAATCTCCCATATGAAGAGCAGCCGCTACCTGCTGCTTCCCTGCAGCGCTGCCGATGAAGGCATGGGGAACTTCCTTTGTGGAGGCCGGAAGGCTTACACGCCATAAAACTTCTCCGGTTCTTGAACGTATTTGAAGGGATGACCCATCCAGCACCAGGAATTCATTTGTTCCGTCACCGTCCATATCGCCGACTGCTTTAATGTCAAGCTTGCTGGAAAACAGTTTGTTCTCGCGCCACCTTCTCCCATCGTAAAACACCTCAAATACGCTTCCTCCCGCAGCTTCGTCGAACACATCCTCAATATAGTACATTTTCAAAGCATCGGTATCCGAAACGGTTTGTTCAAAAACCACCGTATGGTATTCTCCGTAAGTACCCACATGATACCAGTCTATGTCCCACTCCCCTTCGCTTGAGGAGATTACAAATATGCCCTCGTTCATACTGAAATTGTTATCACTATCCCGGTCACCCGTAAGCCCCACCCTCAGTACAAGGCTTTCGCGAGCCTTTTCTTTAAATCTTTTTACACCCAAAAGTTCCACCCATTCAGGTGTAATTCCGTCATCCAGCACATTGCACACTATGCCCTTCCAGTCAATATCTTCTACTTTCTCGATGTTTTCCCCATCAAAACCGTAAAGACTTATATAATACTCCACTTCCAGGCTGTCAGCAATCCTGAGAATATCCTCGGCGGTTTTTTCTATAAACACCAGTGTGAAAGTCGGTGCCCCGGCAAGGTTTCCCATTCCCCCTTCTATGACAACCCTTCCGCTCTCGAACCTTTGTGATATGTCTCTGTAATAAAGGCCGTTTAACTGCCGGTCACTATATGTATATATTCCTATGGCACTTGACGGCTCGGGCCCTATCTCTTCCCATTCGCTCCATAATCCCATGCCAAGCAGTTCATAGCTGCCGCTGCCGTTCATATCCTTAATATCAACCAGCACCGTCCGGCCCAGGCTGTCCCAGTCATTCGGTATCGCTTCCTGGAACCCGTAAGCCACCGCATCCATCGACTTAAGCTTCCACATATTGCGGTCCAGTATAAGCGAAAAGTTCAGGCTTAAGACATTTCCCAGACTGGCTGTCAATCTGTCGCCGTTCGGAAGAAAGTTTTCTATCTTAGCGCCGGCAAAGGAATCTATTTCATTGGCCCTCAGCTTCCCCAGGCCATCCCTTACAAACGCCCCCAAATCTCCCATGTCCAAATATCCGTACGATGCAAAGCTAAGGTTTGAATGCCTGAAAAAATCCTCCAGGGGGTCGAAGGTCAGCATGTTCATCTTTTCCAGGTCGTTTTGTTCCCAGGCATCCAGAAACATCCTTACCGCCTGTTCCTGATTGATCAGTACATTGGCGGAAGGCTGCTGCTGGTCCCGACTCTCCTCCGACTGGTCCCCCACCGGAATCATAACCCAATCGCTGTTTTGCTCTTCCTGTGCCGGATGCTCTGCAGAGACTGCATCCCGGGGCCCCTGTTCCTTTTGCGCAGCGCCTCCGGTTTCCTCCGGCGTCCGGGGCGGATTCTCTATTTGAGTACTACATCCTGTAAGTATCGCAATAATAAGCAGCAACACAAAAACTTTTTTAAACATTTCATTCCCCTACCTATCATCCATTAATTAGTAACTCGTATTAATTCTACCTGTAATGTTAGACGGGTGCAACACAAAATTTGTTTCATGAATCCAACAAAAACTGCAAATAACCCTGGAATATATATACCCGTATGATGTTGCCGGGAAACAAAAATAATCAATACCAGGCTTTGGACATTTTGCAGGTAAAACAGACAGGAAAACAGGCAGGTATAGAGAATTATATAATAAAAGAACTGTATAAAAAGGAGAGACATAATAATGAAGACCAATATTTTGGGCAATACCGGCATTGAAGTAACAGAGCTTTGTTTTGGTGCACTTCCAATGGGCCCGCTTCAAAAGAATATGACCCTTGTGAATTGTGCCAAAATAGTTGAAACGGCACTCCAAAAGGGTATCAGTTTTGTTGATACGGCACAGATGTATAAAACCTATGCACCCATAAGGGAAGCGATAAAATCAACGGGGATTAGGCCTGTCATCGCATCCAAGTCCACTGCTTCTGATTATGAAGGTATGGAAAACGCAATATTGGAAGCCCTGGAACAACTTGACGTAGACTTCCTGGATATTTTCCTTCTCCACGCCGCCAGGATGGGAACCGAAGTCTTTGAAAAAAGGGCCGGCGCAATAGAATGCATGAAGGATTATAAATCAAAGGGCCTCATCAGGGCTGTGGGAATATCCACCCATGACGTCCGGGTGGCCGACCTCACGGCGGACAGGCATGATATGGATATCATGTTCCCAATAATCAACAGGACAGGAACGGGAATCTTGAACGGAACCGTTGAAGATATGCAAAGGGCTGTCCTGAAGAACCATGCCGCCGGCAAGGGAGTATATCTTATGAAGGTTTTGGCCGGCGGAAACCTGATTGACGATTATATAAAAAGCGTTGATTTTGCCAGGAGCATAGAAGGTTACCACTCCATTGCCATAGGCATGGTAAGCCCAGAGGAGGTAGACTTTAACGTTGCTTACTTCAATAACACCTTCGACCCCGAAAAAACTCCCACCCTAAAGGGCTACTCGAAGAAATACACGGTAGTGAACAGCCTCTGCAAAGGCTGTAAAGCCTGTATTGCAGCCTGCCCAAACTATGCGATAGAATACGATGAAGAAAAAAAGAAGGCATACATCAGGGAGGAAAAATGCCTCACCTGCGGTTACTGCACCTCCGCCTGCAAAGAATTCGCCATACGAACCATTTGACACTGCGATTTTGCAGTGTCCCGCCTCAGGCTTTGTTTCTTACCAGGCGCCGCTGGAAATAGATGAATACCGGCAGGGGTATGGCAATCCACCCAAAACTCTTTATCAGACTATTCTTCGCCCTTTCGGTCTGTCGTTCCTTCTCCTGCCGTATCATTGCTTCATAGTTTTCTCTCAGCTGTTCTTCTGTAAGCTCGGGCTGCCCGGTCTCATCACCTTCTATTCTCGGTTTTTCCGCTCCCCCCCAGCGTTTATACTCTTCAAAGGACTGATAATAGTGGGCGGGAGCAACAATATCCGCCGCGGCCATAAACACGCCCACGCTGCCGCCTATGGTCATCATAAGTGTGGCAAACAGAACCAGATAAATGTACACGTTTTTAATCACATCTTCCCCTCCCTCTCTTGATTCGGCTCTTATCCCTGCAACCACAAGAATTATCAGTAAAATAACTGCCGGAACAATTAACAATGAAATTGATGTTATTGTGATTCACCTCATTTATGTTTTTTGCCTATCATTAGGTCAATAACCGTTAGACGTCTGTGCAATCATCTTTGTTCCTTAAGACCCACCCAATAACTATACCCGTGTTTTTCAAACCCCAGTTTCTCGTAGAACAAATGGGCCTTTTCCCTTTTCATATTACTGGACAATACCAGTTTATAGCATCCCTTTCCCCTGCAGACATTCATTGCAAACCCCATCATCTGTCTTCCTATACCCATTCCCTGCATACCCCTTTTCACCGCAACGTCCTCCACTATACCGGAAGGCGCTCCCATGTGGGCAAGATTATCCATTATAAGCAGTGCAAAGGTCCCCACAATCTCTTGTTTGTAAACAGCCGCATAAACATTGTAATCGGGGTAACTCTTTATTCTGTTTAATATCCCTTCCGCCTGTTCCAAAGGAAGGACCATCCCGTCATCCATCTCGGGCTGGGAATAGAGTGACAGAATATGGGGCAAATCCCCCACCAGGGCCTCGCGTATCTCCACCTCAACGATACTAAGCACCCCCCCATCCGGATTAATATAAAAATAATGTTAAATAATTATACCATATTTCATAACCGAAGAGTCCCCGGGAACGCACCGCTCCCGGGGACTCTTCCGGATTAAAACACTGTTTGTTCTTCTATAATGCTCTTCAGAGAATCAAGGGCTTTTATCATAAGGTTTTTGCGCAGCATAAACTCGTCATGCTGGCTTAGGTTAGGATTGCCGGTGGGATTGGGTATGGCGACCGCCGGCAATATCCTGTTTGCGCCCACAGTTTCGGAAATCGGAACTATGGTACACACATGTACCGCAGGGATACCCAGCTCTTCTATAGCCTTAACCATCGTTGCTCCGCAACGGGTGTCGGTACCTCACGTAGAGGTCAGTATTGCTCCATCCACACCGTTGGCCAGCAAATCCCTACCAATCTCTTCGCCGAAACGCTTCGCGCTGCTAACGGCGGTAGTGTTGCCCACGGTGGAATAAAAGTATTCAAACAGCTTTCCTATAACGCCTTCCTTTTCAAGCAGTCTCATTACATCAACCGGGAGCACCCGGTCGGGGTCCTCAAGTACATACACCGGGTCGTATCCGCCATGAACGGTTATATACTCATCCGTAACCAGGTCGTCTATACCCTCAATGGAATACTTGCCGTATTTGGTAGCGTTTGCCGCCTCTATGCGGTCAGGATTCCCCCTGGGCACAACACCTCCCGACGTCACAAGCGCGATCTTTGCCCGGGCGAGATTTTTTACCGCCGGTGCCGGGGTCACACGGTCAAAAACAGGCATGGGCAGTTCAGTTGTAAAACTTTCGCCCTTCAGCTTGGAAAGCAGCATATCCACTCCCCTTACTGCACCAGTTTTATCTGCAAATACGTTTACCCTTCTGCCCTGCGGAATATATCCCTCATCTTCCGGGAAACCTATCTCCACGCCCCTGGCAAGTTTCAGGGCAAATTCAGCAATGGCAGGCAGTGCGTCTTTCATTGCAGCCGCCGACTTGCCGGTTTCCAATACATATATATCCTTTGCATATATCTCTGCTCCTGGGTTTTCGGTGTACATTGAAGCCACAGCGGGGGCCCCCAGCCGTTCCTGGACTGCCCTGCAGATGGCACCGCAGGCCATGCCGTACCTTCCGGCGTTAAATGCGGGCCCGGCAATGAAACAGTCAAAATCATATTTCTTTAGTATATCCGTGATTTCTTCCGCGGCTTTTTCCGGATTCTCTGCAAAGTAAGTATCGCCGCATATTACCGTTGCAATAATTTCTCCCTCTTCTCCAAAAAGCTTTTCCAATCCACTGCCGGGTCCAACTGCCTTTTCATGTACGACAGGCGGCTGATCGCCCTTGTCCTCTCCACCGATTTGCCCGTAAAACTGGTTAATATAGTGTGCAAACTTAAGCTTTTTCACCGCAGTTCACCTCCCTATTTAAGCCTGGTTGTCAGGCGCTCGTAACCCAATTCGCACAATGAGCCCATTATGCTTGCCAGTTCTACGGTAATGCTTCCATCGGGATGCAGGCTGCCGCTGAACCCGCCTGTTATTATTTCAACGCTTTCCAGAACACCTATAGTTCTTTCCATCGGAGGCAGTGTTATAAGCTCGTTTCCGTTTCCATTGGTTATTACGGCATCCGCTTCGGCTGTAACATCCGCCAAACCCTGTGACCTGCCGTCACGGCCCGCATATTCATCGGTAATCAGCACGGTTTTGATATCGGATTTTTCGAGTAGTTTACAGTTCAACATCAAATCGGTCTCGGGATTCCCGCCTCCTTCTTCGGTCACAATTACCCCTTCCGCTTCAATTAGCCTGGCCAGTTTTTGTGTAAAATGGGCAGCCCGTTTCTTGTATGAAAGCATCGTGCTTTCATTGGTAATAATAACCCCTGCAAAACACAGTTCCCTGCCGTGCCTTCGCAAAAGGTCCATTATAACAGGGTTATTCAGGTGATGAAATGTAGTGTTTTTATGGCACGGGGCCGCGCAGTTGCCGCTTACTATTGCACCGTCTATTACCTCTGTGGGTGAAATTAGGGTTGGGAGTATGCCTTTGGCGTCCAGTCCATATATATAATTATCATGCATCAAACCCTGGCTTTGTATCATGTAGACATACACTACCCTCGGCAAATCGGGGTAAAGCCGTGCCGCCTCTGTCAGAGTATTATAAGTGAATGTCTCTTTTTCGTCCGGCTGTACGTTCTGTGCGGCTTTTCCCAGGTAGTAGGAAGCCTTAAGCCCGGCGAGCCTTACTGCTGCCTCATGGGCATGTTTTGTCAGCCCGGAAACCGGCTCGATAAGCAGAACAACATTATTCAAAGCCGAAAAACTGTTATATTTGGCTCCGGGACCGCTCATATCTATTATCCCTTCCTGGAAATTAACGATCTTCCCGCAGGTTACAACGGCACACCCCTCCAATACATGGGTGACTCCTTCTCCCACCGTGTCAACATCGCTGATAAAGCCCGGAAAAACCTGTCCGCAGCCTTTAACCTTAATCCTCGGCTGGATTATATCCTTCACCGGAATAATGCGTACTGATTCTCCTGGCCTTGCAATGTCAATATCCACATCCTTTATACTGGCATCTTCCTTAAGATATTTAACAAGTTCATTTTTGTCAATATGAAGTACCCCCGATTCCATACGGGTTCTGTCGGCAAAACGTATATCCCGGACCATAACTTTGCCAACTTCCAACTGCATCAAATGCACCTCCTTTACAGCCGCCGGCTGTTGTCAGGTTGCCCATAACAAACACCAAGGCCTAACCTTGGTGTTTGTTATGGAGTTATTAATGGATATTCTGTCTCTTGTATCCGTCTCTATTCTATTTCGCTTACTATCTCCTCAAACAGTTCTTCACCATAGTCTCCCTTTACCACAGGCCATACTTCTTCTCTTACCTTCTTGGCAAAGGCCGCCAGGTCTTCATCGCTGAACTCAACAATTGTTACCCCTGCCTCGGCAAGCAGGTCTTCAAATTCCTTTTCCTGAGCTTCCGCATCAACGAAACGCTTTTCTTCCATTGCTTTTGCTGCGCCGGTCAGGGCTTCCTGCTGTTCGGGCGATAACCTTTCAAACGCATCATCGCTTACATACATATACCACATTTCAAAGTGGTCATTAAGCGGCAGGTAGTATTTAATCAAGTCTTTGAAGTTGGAGTAATATCCTTCCGCCCCGGCACCTATGGCTCCGTTAACCATACTTGTCTGCATTGCGGTAAAGGTCTCGGAGAATGCCAGGGGAGTTGCTATATACCCCAGAGACTCCGCGGTTCCCTCAAAGGACTTTATAGGAGGAACCCTTATCTTGATATTCTTTGGAACATCTGCATTCTGCGGTTCCGGCGGCTCGTCCACAAGAGCAATGCCGCCAAAGTATAATGGGTATACGGCGATTAGTTTCATATCGTTCTTTTCAAGTATCTCCGCCATAGCCTTGTTCAATGTGCTGTCGCTTGCGTATACCTTTCGCGCCTGTTCCCAGTTCTCCACCAGGTAAGGAGCACTTGTTATTCCAAAGCTCTTGTCCAGGTTTGTGCCAACAGAAGCACACTGCATTTCAATGTCGCCTATGCTTACACGTTCCTGAACAACCGTATAGTCACCCAACTGACTGGCAGGGTAAAGCTCAATCTTTAAACTGCCGTTACTTCTTTCTTCCACGTCTTTTACAAAGGCCTGAAAATCCAGGTCGGAAACAGAACCGGCCGGTCTTATATGGGCCATTTTCCATACCGTTACTTCGCCTTCCTGGTCTCCACCCGTTCCGGATGAAGAACATGCAGCAAGGCTGACAGTCATTAGTATAATACAAATTGCCAGGCTAAATAGCTTCAGCTTTTTCATTTTTTCTCCTCCTTTTGGTTTTTTATACAAAGGCAAACTTTCCGCCCAGCCCTTTTTCGGCCGCTTTTTGATAAGCAACGGTAGCCACTGCAATATCCATGGCACCTGTGCCAATCGGGATGCAGAGGTAACGCTCGTCTTTGCCTATACGGCCAGGCTTTAATCCGGCAGCAAGCTCGCCTATTGTAGCATAAATGTTTTCTTCGGTAATCCTGCCAGCTTCGTTAAGCTCTGCAAGAGCTCCCCTGTGCAGGGTTTGCCCGATATGGTCAACGATAATCTTGTCTGCATTCAGTATGAATGCATCTTCGCATTCCTGGTAGGAGCCCATCGGGAACAGTACCATTCCCGGCTTAATCCATTCGTCTTTAACGAATTTTTCTTTGGACTGGGTGACGCAGACCACAGCATCCCCCTTAGCAGCCTCTTCGGGAGTATCAACGATTTTTATTTCACCTTTTACCGTGTCCTTCATATTCTCTGCAAATTTCAGGCTCGCTTCCCTGTTAATGTCGTATACTCTGAGTTCTTCAATATCAAACACCTCGGCAATGGCCATGGTTTGGGTGTGCCCCTGCATGCCTGCACCGAACAGGCCGACACGTATTGACTTTTTATCAAACATATACTTAAGCGCAACCGCTGTCTGAGCTCCCGTCCTAAGATTTGTGATGAGTTCACCGTCCATAACCGCCCTGAAGTGCCCTACTTTTGGATCTATCAGCAATATCAGAGAAGTAATGTACGGGAAACCGAGTTTTTTCCGCTCGCCTAAAAATCCTCCGGCCCATTTGATACCTGCGGTGTCCAACCATCCTACATAGGCGGGCATTGCATTCATAAACCCCTGGTAGGGTGGGTATGGAGCCGTCTCACCCAGATCCAGATTAACCTTGGTCGGGTTAATGGTGGTGCCTTCGCCAAATCCCTTAAATGTCTTGTCTACTATCTCCACTACATCTTTCATGGTAATTACTTGTTTTATGTCTTCCTGACTGAATAGTTTTGTTTCTACTTTACCTGACACAATTATTCCTCCTTTGTTGTTTTATTTATAATAAACTCCTTGAGACCGCTATCCCAAAGAATCTATTGGACTGTGTCCTAGCTTCTATAGGAAGCCGAAAAGCTTAGGCAGGAAAAGCGACAAATCCGGCCAGAAGGTGGTAAGAAATACTATTGGTACATATCCCAGCGTCAGGAATACCAGCGTAGGCTTCAGTATATCGTTGAATTTACACTTGCCTACACGCATGCCCAGATACAGAATGCTTGCATAGGGTGGCGTAACCCCACCCATCGCCAGGTTAACTCCCATTATGGATGCAAAATGTATCGGGTGAATCCCCAGTTCCTGGGCCAGCGGAAGCAGCAGCGGCGCAACCAGTATCATGCCTGTGGCATCGTTTACTATCATGCCCACCAGGAACAGGAATATATTAACAATCACCAGCATTAGTACCCTGTTTTGTGTGAGCCCGAAGAAAAGGTCAATAATGGCCTGGGGCACCTGCAACATAACGTATGTCTGGCTCAGCATGAGGCAGAACACAATCATTGTCATGATAGCACCTATGGATGTCGATGATTCAACTGTCATTTCGTAAAAGCTTTTCCTGTTCAGTGTTTTGTAAACCAGGAATCCTACCGGGATTGCATAGAATGCTGCAACACCGGCAGCCTCGGTGGGAGTGAAAACTCCGCCGTATATACCGCCAAGTATGATAATTGGCATCAATATGGCAGGCAGCGCACCCCATGAACGGTTTATTATCTGCTTTAGTTTCTCTGAAGCGGGCATCGGGGGCTCCAAAACCAGGTCAAACTTTCTTGCCCAAACCATGTTTATGGTAGAAAGCGTAATGGTGATTGCAATCCCGGGTCCTATTGTAGCCAGAAAGCAGGCCAGGATTGACGTCTCGGTAACCCATCCGTACAAAATCATTATTACGCTTGGGGGTATCAGAAGTCCCAGTATTGACGAAACCGTTATCAAAGCGGTTGAATATCCTCTGGGATAACCCTGCTCAACCATTCTGGGAACCATGATTGGAGCCGTGGCCGCCACGCCGGTGAAACCGCTTCCGGAGATTGCGCCGATAAGCGCACAGGTCACAACGCTGATAACTCCCAGTCCTCCCTTTATTCTTCCCACAAAGGCATCAACAAAATCCAGAAGACGTTTCGCTATACCGCTTCCGCCCATGAGAGCCCCTGCCAGGATAAAGAGGGGACTGGCGAGCAGCACCGGGGTTATCATCTGATTGAAACCCCACAGCATCATACTTTTCATTGAAACGCCGCCGAATATACTCATAAACAGCAGTGCTCCTCCAAAACAATAAGGAAGCGGCACACTCATTATGAGGAGAACAACAAGCAAAATAACATCCAGAAGGACAATGGTCAGCATTTTATCTCCTCCTTGTCAGCTGCAAATAAACTGTTGGTAAAATCTTTTACATAATCCACAAATTCAATTACGGCATATATAAGCATCAGTATTAACCCGATAAACATCGCACTTTCCCCTAAAAACATGGGAATATATAAAAGGTCGCTTAGTTTCCAACGGGTTAGAGAGTAAACAAAGAACCAGTACGCCCAGTATGTCAGCCATATACATACAGCTATCGAAATAATACTTTTAACTATATTAAATAGTTTTAAAGTTTTGGGCCGCTTTATATATACCGTCATAACACCGCATTCTATATGATTCCTCTGCTGCGAGGCATTTGCACCTCCCAGCATATAAAGCCATATGATGGGAAACAGCATCATCTCTTCGATGCCCATAAGCGGTGCCTTGAAAACATACCTTAAAATAACCTGGATAACGACCAATAGCGTTAAAGCCAGCACCAGTACAACTGTCACTATTCTCTGTAATGAAATCAATTTGTTAAGTGCTTTTTTAATACCGCTCTCCGGTTTCATCTTTCTACCCCCTTTAAGAAAAACTCTATGATTCTGTAAGTACTTTCTTCATGACAGTAAGGTCCTCTAACAGATAGTCAACCGCCAGCTTTTCGTCTCCTTCAACCAGGGCCTTAATAAACTTATTGTGAATTCTTGCAAGACGTATCTCTGTTTCCCTGCTTTCCTTGCCGGGGCGTCTGTCGAGGTACCTTTTCAGGTAATACACGTATCCCCTGTGACTTTCGCTCCTGAGCTGTTTGATCAGCTCATAGACAACCTCGTTACCGGATAGGTACGCAACATACAAGTGTATGTCCATGCCGGTCCTAAACACTTCGGATACATCCTCTTTGTCATACTCTTTACTCAGTTTCTTATCAAGCTTTATAAGGCTTTCGATATCGTCCGGCCCCAGGTTTCTGATGGCCAGCTTTACTGCAAACGGCTCAAGCAGCATCCTTATGTCGTATATCTCTTTTATTCTTTTTATCGAAAGAGGTGCAATCTGTACCCCCTTCTTGGGTATTACTTTGAGCAAGCCCTGGCCGTTCAGAATATTCAGGGCTTCTCTGACAGGTGTTCTGCTTGTCTGCAATTCTTCCACTATCTCTTTTTCTGAGACAAGCTGTCCCGGCTCGTAACCGCAGGATATTATTTTTTCCTTTATTATGTCGTATACTTCTTTTGTATTTGTCCTTGCCGCCATATTCCTGTTGCCCTCCTCCCAATCCAAATAACTGATTCTCAAGCTCTATCCGATATACTCCAGCAGGTCTGCTTTACTCATCCCATTGATACCTAGCCTTTCCAACGTTCTCCCTTCAGCCCGGAAGTCCCTTTCCAGTAAAACCGAGGCTAAATCTATAGCCAAATCCATAGTGGGTGTTTTTACATTTACCAGTTTTGCTAACTCTGTCATGGGTACCAGCCCCATCGGTATATCTTCCGTCAGTAATCTCGTGTCAAGCTTTGGCGGGGCATTCACAATTGCATATCCCTTAACGTTGCGTACAATTTCGTACATGGTATCGCCGGCAGCACCATAATATGCAGACATGCTTTCTTTGACATCCTTTACCTTTATCCCCAATGCTTTGCAAATTTCCATTTTTTCGGCATCCAGGGTTTCTATCATTCTTCCTAATGTCCGGCTGATTCCATCATAATAGAATTTAAAGCCGCCCTTTGTTTCTTCTACCCATCCGGTATTTAGCATCACGGGAAAAGGGTGAATTATCGCATTGTTGTTACTCATGTCGGATACCAAAACATTCTCTTCCTTCACCAGCTGTGGATAGGGTTCTTTCAGCAGGTCAATTATTTCACCAGCATCGGATGAAGGGAACGCCGCTATTGGCATAACTTTTTTGATACCGCCGATAACCGCAACGCCCGGTTCTTCCAGCCTGGCTGCATAGAAAAGACTGTTTGTCTCTGCCAGCTTTATGTCTGCGGTACAGTTTTTCTCCTTCAGCACCCTTTTGAATTCAAGCACTCCGCCGGTTGAACCCGGGCACAGTATCACGGTCTGACCACCCACCAGTTCGCAGGCCAGTCTTTCGGCTATATATTCATGGGCAAATGCGGGCAGAACCACAAGTATTACATCCGCGCCCAGGACCGCCTGTTTTATATTGGTAGAAATGTTTTCAATCTCTGCGAACCCGTTCAGCGAAACACCCTTAAGCTCAATTCCGCCTTTTTGTTTTAACGGTTTAATCACATCCTCATACCTGTCATATAAACTGACCTGATATCCCATCAGTTTAAGATAAGCGGATATGCATTGGCCCCCGTTACCTGCACCTAACACTGCATATTTAACGTTTTTCATTTTTCTCTCCTCCATAGCTGTATATAGTAGTACTTTACTCAACGCGTTTTCCAAAAAATTTCTCTTCTATTTTTCTTGCCGTCGGGGTATTGGATATTCCCGCCCCTAGCGTATCCTTAAGCGAAACATGCATAAGATCTCCCACCTCTTTGAGGGCTCCTATCATCTCATCAGCCGGTATAACACTATCAATCCCTGCAAGGGCCATTTCGGCGCAAATAATAGCATTGACCGCTGCTATTGTATTCCTTTGTATACAGGGTATCTCAACCATCCCCGCCACCGGGTCACAAACCATACCCAGAACGTTTCCAAGGGCAAGGGAAACTGCACTTAAAACCTGGTTGCTGTCACCGTCAAACATATCTGTAATAACAGCTGCTGCAATTGCCGACGCTGAACCGCATTCTGCCTGGCACCCGCCTACTGCTCCGGATATGCTTGCATTCTCCGCTATGATGACACCTATACCTGCCCCGGTAAAGAGAGACCTCACAACCTTTTCTTCCGGTACACCGTTTTGCTCCGCTACAGTTAATACCGCTGCGGGTACCGTCCCTGCAGACCCTGCCGTCGGGCATGCTACGATTTTACCCATCGAACCGTTGACTTCCATTACCGCCAGTGCATTTTTTATAACGTCTGTCACGGTAACACCGCATATGCTTCTTCCCGATTTTGCGAACCGGTCCATCTTCACTGCATTTCCTTTGAAAATATTGCCTAAAAGATCATTTTCCTTCTCCAGGCCTTTTTGTATCGAATCCTTCATTGCAGAGTAATTTTGTTTCATGTATTCAAAAACTTCCGTTTTTGTCTTTCCTGACTTATCCGCATCGAAACCAATGACTACATCGCTTATCCGGCAGTTGTTCTCCTTAGATTTTAATGCAAGTTCTTCACATGTCCTAAAGAAATGTTTTCCTTTTGCACTGGGCGGCATTACCGCTTCAAGCAAGAACGCCTCTTTGGTTCCGGGTATGTCTTTTACCCTTTGCAGTGTGCAGGTGTCCATTAACCCGGCCCTTTCCAGTTTGAACGAACAGCATTTGCCTTGGTCAGTAAAGCTTGTAATCTTCAGTTTCCCGTCAGTGTCCGACAGCTGTTTCTCAAATTCCGGCCTTTCTTGTTTGGTAAGTCCAATAATACAGTCCTGTTTTCCATCGGTGTCAGCCCTGTAACCGTTCACTTCTTCAATGTAAATATTGCCTCCGCCTATTGTTGCAGACCTTAGAACCTGCTTTCTGCCGTCTTTGTCTATTAGTTCTATTATGATAGTACTGGGATGGGCATTCTCAAGATTTACCCTGTCTATGCTGACTTTTATTCCGCTCTTTTCTGCTATATCTATGGAATCCCTTATTCGCTCATCGTCAACTTTCATCCCAATAACTCCTGCCACAACTGCCACATCGGTTTTGTGAAACGAATACGTGCTGGCCAGTGAGCCGTGGAATAATACCGTTATCTCTCTGGGCTTAAATCCGCAAAGCTGCCCTGCAACCAGGCCTATTCTTACGGCACCGGCGGTATGGGAACTCGACGGTCCTGTCATTATAGGACCTATTATGTCAAAAATATCAAAGCTGTTTGAATACGTCATATTATCACCCGACCTTGTTTGGTTTTTTGATTGTTTAGTACATTGCTAAAGATCTAATTCTACTACGTTTTCCGTATTCTTTAGCTTGTCGTATACATACTTGGCAGTGCCTATATCCAGTGAACCCATACCTATAAGGCATGCACAAACAAGTTCGTCGTCATTTTCCCTTGCCGGTTTTTCCCCTGATACAATGTATCCCAGTTCCGAATAGATATCCTCTTCGCTAATTCTACCTGCCTTCACCAGCTTAAGAAGCTCTCCCCTGTGTGCATTCTGGGCCCAGCTGTCTACAATAAGCTTGTCGCAGGTCAGTGGAATCTGCTCGTCCAATTCCTGGTATGAGCCCACCGATACCACCAATGCCCCTTTCTTCAGCCATTCCTTCCTGACTAACGGTTGGTCCGCCACTGTCACTGTGGCCACAATATCTGCACCCTCCGCTACTTCCCGGTTGGATTTTACCGCCTTTATGTTCAGGCTCAGCATATCGCCCATTTCTTTAGCGCATTTGACCGCAGTTTCATCATTGATGTCAGTTATCCTGATTTCTTTGACATCCATAACTTCGTTTAGTGTCATAATGTGCATCCTGCCCTGTAGGCCCGCACCTATTATTCCTACCACAGCCGCGTCTTTTCTTGCCAGATATTTTGCTGCAACTGCTGTAGCCGCCCCTGTTCTTATTGCGGTTATATATGTCCCATCCATAACCGCAATCGGGCGCCCGGTTTCAGGTTCGGTCAGTATTATGGTCCCGAATATGAAGGGTAATCCTTTCTCGGGGTTTTTGGTATAACCGGAAACAAATTTAATTCCCATAGCTTTCAATGAAGCCACGTACGCCGGCATGGAGTTGGCAGAACCGTAAAAATGAGGCCATTCTCCGTTTATTCCCATATTCAGATTAATCTTGGCAGGCATAACCACTTGACCGCTTCCATGGTCCCTGTATACCTGCTCGGCTACTTCAACTGCTTCCTTTGCGTTTATCGCTTTTTCTACCTGTTCACTGCTTATCAGAACAACACTCAAATCACCAAACCTCCTTTTGTTAGTTATACGTCACATATACTTGATGAAAAAGTCCTGCGTTTTTTGGTTTGCCGACATCAACATCCGGGAATGGTTATGATGTTACTATAAATTGTCGTGTATACATGAAGTATACTTAATTAATACTTGAAGTATATATTCTACGTCCAATTAAAGAATCCTTCTTCATAATTAAAAAAAATCGGCTTTTAGCCGATTCGATTAAAGCTTTGCTTTGACAGCCGCCGCAGGGTGCCCCGGCGGAATATTTGTAAAATACCCCTGTAAAACCATCATGTGGTATCCTGAACTGGCCCCTGTGGGCATGGCCGCTGAATACCAGCTCCGGTTTTATGTAAAATGTTTTATACCGAGACCTTTCAACTCCTTCGGTCAGCCTTTTTCTTTAATCCCCATGGCAAAGGCCTCTGCTTTTTTTAAATCCTTATCATTCGGCCTGCCCTTGTTTTGTGTACTACCTCCAGCGGAACGGTTGATGTCGAAAAGATAAATGCTTTCTTATTGTTCTGCCTGTCAATGCTATCAGCCAGGTCCAGTATGCTTTTATGATGTTCCCCGTTGTATATACCGGAGCCAAAACCAATCAACATCCTACTTAAAGTACTTAATTAGGATTTTTTGTGTCTGCCAGCAACAAAAAAGCTCCTCCCGGTTAGGATTAATTAACCGTATCCGGAAGGAATTTTCTTGCCTTCTTTGGTTTACTGGCTGTACAGTCTATTCCTGATAAAAGCACATATGCCCTCCATAGCCTTCTTTGCTTCGGGAAACAGGGGGGACATTATGGGGAATGCATGAACCATGCCTTCCCAGACCATTAATGTCGTATCGGTGCCCTGCTCCTTCGCTTTTTTGGCAAAGTTAACCGTGTCATCCAGATGTATTTCATTGGTTCCTATGCACAGCAGAACTGGCGGCAGGCCCGCAAGATCCGCCTTAAGCGGCGACAAGTGCGGCAGTCCCGGGTCATTATCGCCTATATAGTACCCGGTCCAAACCGACCATGAGTTAAGCGGTGCAATATCCTTTCCGGCATTGGCTTTAAAAGACCCGGCGCTGCAGGTAAGGTCGGTAACCGGCGATATGGACACGCCTCCTCCCGGCAGCTCGATACCTTTGTCCCTTAAGGCTATTATAGTTGCCAAAGTAAGTGTTCCCCCTGCGGATTCACCGCATATGACTATATCCGACGGCAAATATCCCTGCTCCAGCAGCCAAAGATATGCTGTTACGCTGTCATCCACGGCAGCGGGGTAAGGGTGCTCGGGTGCAAGCCTGTAATCGAACAGCAGCGCTTTAGTTCCGCTGCCCAGTGCAAATTTTGAAACATGGACCCGGTGCGTCAAGCAAGACCCTGAAATAAACCCTCCCCCGTGAATATACATAATGACCTTTCCCCCGGGCGCATCTTTGGGTATGAGCCATTCTGCATACATGTTTTTAATCCTGGTGGGTAAAGCTTTTATGCCCTTAGGCATCCGGTTGGCCCTTGCCGATGCTTTGTCAACGCTTTTTCTGAACTCTTCAACCGAAAAACCTTCGTCAATCACTTCCGGTTTCAGTCTCAGCTTAAAAAGATGTCGGTTTTTAATCAGGCCGATAAACAATCGGCTTCTTAGACTCTGCATGCTATCCCCCTACTCTCAATTTTTCTTTCCACAACTGTCCTCCTTCAAAAACATATTTATCAGTATATCAGCATTCGGCATGGCTGTTCTTCCCTGACGGGTGGCTTTGTATATGGCAAGACCGTTAATTGATGTCCAGAATACCACCGCCAGCTCATTCGGATCGGCCTCAACAATGGTGCCTTCTTTCTGTCCATCGGCCATTATCTTTGCTATCTCCCGGTACGGTATATCACGCTTTTTTTCAATTATATTCTTTGCGGCCTCGGGTATGGCCGCCGAGTTTGTAGCATGGGCGATCAGCCGGCATGTTTGTGTAAAATCCCGGCTGTCTTCAATGGTCTTTATCAGCTGCTTTACGGCCATTTTGATCTTTTCATGGGGCGGATCCGTCATTTCCTTAAGTGAAAACACCGCCGAATTCATTTTATCCAGAGCCTTCTCAATAAGCTCCACATAAATCTCATCCTTGGATTTATAGTAATGGTATATAAGGCCCTGAGCCATACCCACCGTTTCGGCAATATCCTTTATTTTGGTTGCGAAAAGGCCTTTGGCCGCAAATTGCTGCAGTGCGCCCGACAGTATCTGCTCTTTTCTCTCTTCCCGCATTTTTTCGTTTTGCTGCCTGCTTCTCGCCATGATAACACCCCGCCTTCTGATTATGATTGAATGTTCATTCAATATATTACTATAATATTACGCGTATGTCAACCGGTTTTTGATAATTTATTCCATTACTATCACGGCACCGTTCCGGCTGTCCATCCAGTTAAAAAGAAATTCCGCATGGCTGGTATAATTTCGGACACACATATTTGAGCGCGGGAATGTACCTATGGTGTGAAGGTATTCGGTAGTCCCGGGGTCCACTCTCTCCCCGTCCTGCTGCTCGTATGCCACCGGAACACCGTGGATGTACGCCCCGCCGGTGAACCGCAGCGCAAAGGGTGCATAGCCTGCAACATCAGGCGAATCGCTTTTCAGGTATTCAAACCGGTCCTTCTTTTCTATTGCCTTGTAGCTGCCGAGGGTGGTTTCAAAGGAAAACTCCCCCGGAAACCCGGTCGTGGACAGTGTATACGAAACCAGATTCAGACCGTCTTCTAGCACTTCAAAGGCAGCCTGATTCTGGTGGGTTCTGTCCACCACCACAACATGGTTCAGCCGGCTCAATACAACATCCGGGTCAATGTATTTTTGGGGTACATAATAATCCCCGCCAAAGGTAGGTACGTTTACATGATAAAAATCCCCGGCTTCACCAAGTATCCTTACCAGCATCCCATCCGGGATATAGCGGAAATCCCCGTCCGCATCCGCCTGTAAATATGCCGGGGCACTGTGATACACCCTGTAACCGTGTTGGTCCACCGCGGCGTCCCCTTTTGAAGGCGGTGCACCGTTTTGATTCTTATAGTTGCTGACAAAATGAAGAGGCCCCTGGGCTATCTGCTGCTTCAGCCCGTTCACTGCGCCCCTCATGCTGTCAAACCGGAAGGTCCTGGGAGTACCCTCGTTCGAGTGAAGATATCCCTCGTTAATTTTGCTGCCGTCCCAGAACCCTATCCTGTACCAGATATTCGAGCCTTGAAACTCGTCACTTTCAACCTTCTGCAAAAGCGACACCTTGTCCAGATTCCCCACACTTGCAACGGCAGCAGAATCCGCCACCGGATCTTCGCGTACCTTTGCTCCGTTTTCAGCTGCCACAAGAAAATAGTCGAAGGAGAGGGGGTACCGGGTGTATTGCACCGCGTCATTTATGCCTTCCGGCAGGGCTGTACTGTATTCGTGCAGCACTGCGTTCATCTTTTTGGAACCGACTTTCTTTACCATCTGCAGGCTCTGCTGCCTGTCAAGGGCGGATATTCTGTCCTCCCCGTCCTCCTGCTGCGAGGTCCTGGTAATCCGCAGGTCATCCTCTATACTGTAACCGTTGATGTTCTCCTCCACCGCTTCCCTGTCGGATTTTGCAAGCCTGTCCTCCCTGGGCACACCGGTCTGCCGCCTTGGAACGGGCCGCTCTTCGGGAGGCGCAGCTTGACGGTTAACACAGCCAGAGACCGCGGCTAACGCAGCTGCAATAATAGCTGTTATAATAAGGCTGTTTTTCTTCATATACATCTCCATCCAGTGTTTTTTGTTAATACTCCCGAATTTATTTTTCTCAAGTAACCGCGGCATTATGTATTTCACGATCAAAGTCAAAGCAGCCCACCGCTAGTGAGCTGCCTCCCGAACCAGGCCGTGGGTATCGGAAATTATACCAACCGTTTTCATTCCATGCTTCACCGTCCTATAATATCCTGAAAACTATCGGAAGGTCCTTAATTCGTTTTCTCCAAATCATATGGTTATACCCTTCGCCCCAATAGTCCTTTACTATATAAGCAGGCTCCCCGAACTTCTTGTTCCATACCCTCTGGGCGTTTTTGTACCCGCTGTCCAGACAGAACTCGTTTATATTTTTACCCAGCAGGGTAAGGCAGATGGCATTCAGCATAAGTGTGCCGATACCCTGCCTTTGGTAGGCTGGGTGAACGAAAGCCGTTCCCACCTCAACCACGCCTTCCAGCTCTCCGCCGGTGCAGCCTAGTATAATCGAGCCGGTGGGACCGTATTCGATGGTGCCTATAACCTTCCCGTTATCCAAAGCAATCAGAAAATACCTTCTACTCCCCTTTGACTTTACGTCTTCCTCCAGGAGGTTTTTCTTATCATTTATCTCATTTTCCAAATCTTTGGTCATGTGCGCCAGGCCCTCTTTGGCATAGGTATCCCGGAGTACCAGTTCAAAAAATTGGTGCAGCTTTTCAGCATCTCCGGACCCTGGCCTTCGTATCTCTATCCTTTTCAATTTTCTTTTCCCCCTCTTGGTTTTTTTCTTTTAGTTTCCAGCCTTCTTTTTGCTGCCGGCGGTCTTAAGAGCTATAAACAATATACCAATAACAGCCAGGGGGAAGGAAATTACAAGGAAGTTTAGCATGGATTCATAGGTTCTGAAGAACAGAGTAAAGACTGCGCAAAGAAGAATAAACAAAGCACCGCCGACTACAGGTTTTTTCCATGAGATGGCAAGAGCGACCAGCACAACTAACGACGGTATTAAATGTATAAAAAACCCCAAAATTTCTTCTGTAAGCGAAGCATCGCCCGAGAATGCATCCAGCGCAAACATCGACAGAAAAAGGATGTATAATATGCCAAGCCCTGCAGGAAGCCAAAGATATTTTTTTGCCTTCACTATATTTCCCCCCAGATTATTATTTCCCCTTCTTGCCCGATATCTGTAATATTTCCAGTTTCAATACCGACATATTGCCCCAGAACACCACCGAACGGTATACATGCTCGCATTGGTTTTTGTTATAACCACCATCCTCGATAACCGTTGCACACACAAGTGGATTGCTTTTTATAAAATCAAGCTTTAGACCCTTTAGAGCAGTCGGTTATCTCCCTTTCCCGCTTGTTCATATGATATTTATGCATGGCGCACCTCCTACACTGTAAATTAATATTCTATGGGCTTTCCTGGCAGTCTCAAACAGACCGGCCATCTTAAACATAAACCTGGTGCCGGTGCTCAGCTTCTTAATTTCTTCATTATAGGTGAAATACCTTTCTTCTATAAAATGAATTCCCTCTGCCCATTTAGTTATTTCCTCCGGGCTGTCAATACCCCAGCAGATATCGGCGGCGGTTTTTTTAAGCGACGGGTGGCTTTTGACCCGTTTAGCCGTAAGAGTGCTGAAAGCGTCAAAAACAAGCGTATAGCTGCCAAACCTCTCCTTAAGCCTTATTATTAATTCTTTTACTTCCTCTTCTTTGAGGTACATGAAAAGCCCCTCGGCTATGACTATGCATTGTTCCCGGCCTGCCGGTATTTTTTCTGTCCAGCCCGGCTCTGTAACAGAGGATGCTATCATATGGTACTTATCCGCTTCACTGTAAAATAAGCGCCGTATATCCATGACCTCTTCAAAATCCACATCGTACCAGTCAACGCCGCCGTTTGCAATTCTGTCATACCTACTGTCAAGGCCGCAGCCCAGATGCAAGGCGATGCCTTCCCTGCCTTTCAAAAAAAAATCCCTTACATAATCATCAATAAGCTTTGCTCTTATACACATCATTATGTTCGTCTTCTCCGGGACCTTCAGCGACCTGAAGTCATAGTCAATTTGGCTGGCAATTTCGGCCGCCTTTTTATCGACGAGTATTGGGTTTTGTTTTTCACTCTCCTTTGCCTTTCCAAGGAGCGGAATAAGCAGGGTTTCCTTTTCCTTAGTTAAAACAATTTTATTCAAAATTATCTCTCCCGTTCGTGTTCTTTGCAGCACGCCGGCACAAAGCTTAACCGTTGGTTATGTTTAACCCGCAGCAGCGTCCTTCCAAAATGGCATTCCACCAGGCATTCTTTAAGTCCGGGCGCAGTGCAAAGAACCACCAGCATCTCAATCGTTATGTTTAACTTCTAAAAACGACCTCCATAAATGGCAGCCCGCTGGGCATTCTCTTGATTCCGGCAATCTACTCTTTCGCCGTGTCCTCTTTTCATCCCTCCCGATCCTTTTCTTCAATTTCTATAACGCATTCGCTTTTAATCTTTTCAACCAGAAATTGCAGGGCGTCAACAACGTGTGGCCTGATGTCACCGCCTATCAGTACGTACATTATGTCGTCGCCAAGCTCCAGCCGGCCTTCATTAAGCCAAACCCTGACATGGAATATACCGTCCATCCTATAGGTTTCCCCAACAGCCGCATCAACCTTTGCTGCATCATAAGCAAATTCCATTCCCTTTACCTTAGAGCCGTCATCAATCCCCCGACGCACTTTGGCTTTGGGCGTTTGGCGCACAATGCCGTTATGAACCAAAAACATCCCTTCCTGCAAGGCCTCTGGCTGGGCTTTTGCTTCTTTAAGCCATTCATCGATTGATGGCGATGGTTTTTTCATTTTTTCATTAATCATTAACTAATACACTCCTTATCTCAAAAAGCACTGACCAAGTCTATTATGATCAATGCTTTCGATGCTCTCAAGTATACTGATTAAACAAACCTTTTCATCTTTCATGTTTCAATCGCCTCTTGGATAATTGTCCGGGTATTTTCTTGATTATACCATATGAATATAACCAAACGGTATAAAAGTATTCGATA
>Ga0334899_1000824_pt1 | contig 34570 bp, 29 predicted proteins | sample GraSluR3_MG_FD_207219 | JGI IMG/M metagenome (GOLD analysis project Ga0334899, IMG submission 207219) | Sludge microbial communities from methane-producing bioreactor in Wageningen University, Netherlands - Granular Sludge_8_08-R3 | ecosystem: Engineered > Bioreactor > Anaerobic > Unclassified ...
CTTACACCCTCCTGATAATTAATCAGCGCATTAACTCGTGTAGCCTGAAAATAAATTTGTACTTTTAATCTTTTTTTCAACAGCTTACACAAGTGTGTGCGCTGAATGCACATGCAGGGCACACACAGGCGGTATATTTTATTGCCGAAATAGTACGGGTTTCAGCGTTTCTGCATCTAATAAACTTTTGTGTAGCTTGACAGGTAAGTGCTTTTAAGTCGGCAACAAAAACATACCGCCAAAACGTTAGCCACAATTATGAAGACAATAACTACCATAATATTAATAAGTTTCTCGTTTTTTGTATCAGGACAAACGATTAAACCTAATTCATACTGGATTGCTGTAGAGTCGAATCAAATTGGCGAATATGGTATTTCACCATTAGATGGTATGATTTTAAAATTTAAAGAGAATTCGGTTGAGTTTGAACATGTCTTCTTTGACTCAATTCAGTCCGCTCCAATGAAAATCAGAAAAAACAGAATTAGTCTTGAAAAGAAGTTATGGGCAAGAATTTATCACATTGACAAAGACAGTTTATTGTTGGACTTTGACAAAAGAATGAGGGTAAAGTTTGTACCATTAGAAACACATAAGAAAACACTGACTAATATTGATTTCTGGAATCATCTTGACTGGAAATTTTATAAAAATGATTATTGTGAAGAAATTAAACTTACAGACCATTTATGGAATATGTATCCAAATGAAATTGCAAAAATTTGCTTAGTATTCTCAAAATGGGAAGACAGTCGATATGCAAGAAATGAGAAGTGGAACGTTAAGGTTGTTAATGACAATCATATTTTTGTAAAAACATTTGGTCAATTTGACTATGAGATTTACAACGTTTTAAATTATTCAGGTGATTCAGTTGTATTAAAAAACTTAATTGATAAAAATGAATCCATAATAGTTAAAACACCATCCATTACAGATTCAGATTACAATTCGATTTTAAGTAAGATTAAAAATTATAACTGGAAAACAATTGAATTAATTAATAACAAGCAAGCATTCGAAGGCGATTCCGCATTTTCCAAATTCAATTCAGGAGGGACATATTTACCAGACACTTCATTCATCAAGATGTCAAGTCTAAAAAATCAACAAGTCTCTTTGGTATTTGGTGACTCTGAATACAAATACTTTGTTTCTGACACATTATTTAACTCTGGGAAATGGCATTTATCTAAAAGTGGAAATGAAATTGTTTTAAACGAGGGCTGTATACAGGAAGACTATATTGATTTAATAAATGTAGGCCAAGATACACTCAAAATTGGAAAATTTGATAAAATACAAATTGGTTCAAAAAAAAGAAGATATGTAGAATTTTACTACGTGTTAAAACTAATTAAATAAAAAAGTGGCTAACAAAGTGGTATAAGGCATGGCTAGGTTTGGCTCGATTCGACACGGTCGAATCTCGTGCCGGCATCAGTTTCGGTCGGACACTCAGGCTCTCGTCTGACCACCACGACCTCATACAACCACCGTTATATGCCAGTAAGCGGTCACAGAAATACCAAGAAAATTGACATCAAATAACAAAATAGAAATCTATCAAAGCAAAGATGGCCAGACACAGGTGGAGGTTACCTTTGAAAAAGAAACCGTCTGGCTGAGCCAGGAACAGCTTGGACAGCTGTTCGAAAGAGACAGAACAGTGATTGGCCGGCATATCCGTAACATCTTTAAAGAAGGAGAACTTGATGAAGAAGTGGTATGTGCAAATTTTGCACACACCACTCAACATGGCGCCATTTCAGGAAAAACCCAGACCAGCAGCACGAAATTTTACAATCTGGATGTTATAATTTCAGTGGGTTACCGTGTAAAATCAATTCGTGGAACACAGTTCAGGCAATGGGCAAGTCAGCGATTGAAAGAATATTTGATCAAGGGTTATGCAATAAACAAAAAGCGCCTGGAGCAAACCAAACAGGAAATAAGATTCCTTAAATCAGGCATCCAGATCCTTGGGAGGGCCATTGAAGAGAAAGCGGATGAAAAAGGACTTGAATGGTTGAATCAGTATGCAAAAGGCTTGGCCTTATTGGATGATTATGACCATGAACGGCTCGACTCAAAAGGAAAGACAAAACGGCAGGCGAAATTTCCGGATATAGAGGAATACAAGGAATTGATTGACCTGATGAAAGAGAAGTTTCCAACCTCTGTATTCGGTTTAGAGAAAGATCAGAGCTTTGAGAGTGCAATAAACCAGATCACTAAAGGTTTTGGGGCAAGGGACTTCTATCCCAGTCTTGAAGAAAAAGCGGCTATCTTGCTGTACCTTGTTGTGAAGAATCACGCTTTTGCTGATGGCAACAAGCGTATAGCAGCAGCATGTTTCCTGTTATTTTTAAGGAAGAATCAGATGCTCCTGGATAGTAGCGGGAATCAAATAATTAGCAATGAAGCATTAGCCGGCCTTACTCTATTTGCAGCATCCAGCAAACCGGAGGAAATGCAGACTGTAAAGAAACTGATTGTTAGTGTTCTTAACAGGAATGAACAATAAATGAAACTGAACAAAGTGGCTTTTAAGTCATTGCAAACATATGCTCCCATGAAGAAACTATTAATCCCGTTTATTATAGCTTTCGGGTTCCCGGCAATCTCTTTTTCCCAGCAATATGGCTGGAAGGACATCAGTGAAAACATTCCAACCGAAGCCAATTTATCTGATGTATTCTTTGTTACGGATGATGAGGGCTGGATAGTGAGTGCTACCCATGCAGAGATTTACCACACTATAAACGGGGGTGAAACATTTGATATTCAAATCACTCAATTCCCTTGTACTTCTATCCATATGCTTAATGAAAATGAAGGTTATTCCGGTGGGCATAACGGACGTGTATACAGAACTACCGATGGTGGCGAGAACTGGATCGCAATCGGGTCCATGGGAACTACACTGGCTGATATTTATTTTCCTCCAACTGCTGATACAGGTTACGCCTGCGGATTGAATGGCAATATCTGGAAAGTATCATCCTCCGGTTTAGAAAAAATGACAAGTTACATCAATGGAGACCTTAATTCTATTTCATTTCCTTTGTCCCATCAAAAGGGTTGGGTTTTAGGAGGAGCCGTAATCCGGCAATACACTGACAATGAATGGACTGGCAACCAGGACTACCCACCCGGAGGGTACAATACAATTTTTATGGTTGATAACCAGACAGGATGGGCAGCCGGTGATGGAGGAATTATCATTCATACAACCAATGGTTATGATTGGTTCGAACAAGATAATCCTGATCCGGATGATAACACAGCTGTTAAAGTCTTTTTTCTTAATGCTAGTGAAGGCTGGGTCGCAGCCACGCAGGGCCGTGTTATGCACACTAAAAATGGGGGGGAAACCTGGAATATTGAAGCTGAAGGATTGGCAACAAATACCCTAACAGGGATTCACTTTACAACTTCCACCAACGGTTATGTTGTTGGAAATGGCACTACACTGCTGAAATACACCCAGGTGTCAAGCATAGAGGACAACACGAAGACAATTGAATTCGACCTGTTTCCCAATCCTGCAGATGAAAGTGTTCGAATACATTGCTCGGAATTTAAAACAGGAACCGGAACCATTGAAGTCCTGTCACCAGAGGGAAGAACACTTCAAAGGAGAACAGTCGGAAAAGGAAACACTGACATTGAAATGGATCTGAAAGACCTGGCTGCAGGAATGTATATGTGCAGGATCACTATAGGGAATAAAAGTTCAACCAGGAGATTGGTGGTTGAATAACCGGCATATAATAAGTAGGAATATGAGCGGCCTGCAAAGCTTGTCCCGGTTTATCGGGAACCCGGCGGGTATTCCATGTTGAACTACATCCCATAGCCCAAAACGAAATAAATGCTATGTACTGATCGGTGGTTTTTTGAAATTTTCAGGAAATAAGAATAACGTACTTTTGTTTTGGCCGCGCAATGTAAGCTGTTGATCCGGTTTGCGCACCACATTTTCAAACTCAGGAACAAGAACAATTGCCTGCTCAACAATAGTAAAACCCGATCTCTTTCTCATAATTTGAATTTTTTGGTTAATAATTCTGAATTATAGAAAGAATCGGGTAATTTTGAAAGGACTATCCCGCTGCAGCGGGATTTAGTTCAACATCGTGTATAAAACATTTGGCAGTCAGCGGATTATCGAGCGTTTCAGCTCGTATCAAAAGTACTTGTAATTTGACAGGAAGGTGCTTCGAAATCGGCAACTAACCATACCGCCAAACGTTGGCACAAGCATAGCAACGAAACACACACTGTAATATCCTAAAAGCATAACTTTAGGTCATTATGATATTATTTTTTACCTTTGAAATAAAAAATGTTTGAAAGAACCATTGGAGCAAGAATAATAGACAAAATCAATAGCGGTAAAGCAATTGTAGTAGTTGGCGCAAGACAAGTTGGGAAAACCACCCTGCTCAAAGAAATTTTAAAAGACAAAGAATATCTTTTCATTGACGCAGACGACCCCTCGACACGAAATCTCTTGGAAAGTCCAACCACTGAAGAAATAAGGACTATCATCGGTGAACATAAATATATTTTCCTGGATGAAGCTCAAAGGATTCAAGGTATAGGCTTGACACTAAAAATTATTGCAGACCAATTTAAAGGAGTTCAACTGTTTGTTAGCGGTTCTTCCTCATTTGATTTAGGCAATGCATTAAATGAGCCATTGACTGGAAGAAAATGGGAATACGAATTATTTCCGATTACATGGGAAGAGTATGAAAACAAAATAGGCTTCATTAAGTCAGAGCAACAAATTGAAAACAGATTGCTTTTTGGTCTTTATCCCGAAGTAATTAACAACCAGGGAAAAGAACGTGAAACTTTAAAAAACCTTGTTAGCAGTTACTTATACAGAGATATATTAGCCTTTTCAGACATTAGAAAACCAGAAGTTCTGGAAAAGCTTTTACAAGCCTTAGCTTGGCAAATAGGAAGCGAAGTCAATTATAACGAATTATCAAATCTTGTCGGGATAAATAAAATTACCGTACAAAAATACATTGAGATATTAGAAAAGGGATACATCATATTCAAACTCAATAGTTTTAACAGGAACATACGCAACGAAATCAAGCTAAACAGAAAAATTTATTTTTATGATAACGGAATCCGAAATATGCTCCTGGGAAACTTCAATCAATTAGATTTACGAATAGACAAAGGAGCATTATGGGAGAATTTTCTGGTTTCCGAAAGGAGAAAGCAAAATTTATACAAGGATACATTTGCTAAAATGTATTTTTGGCGCACAAAGCAACAGCAAGAGATTGACTTCGTTGAAGAAAAAAATGGCGAAATTTCAGCATTTGAATTTAAGTGGAGTAATAAAAAGGTAAATTTTCCGCAAAAATTTATTGATACTTATAAAGCAAAAGGAATTTTGATTGACAGGAGAAACTTTAGAGAATTTGTGAAAATATAAAAATGCCAGTGCCCAATAAGCAGGAATATGAGCGGTCTGTAAAGCTTGTCCCGGTTTATCGGGAACCCGGCGGGTATTCCATGTTGAACTACATCCCATAACCCAAAGCGAAATTAATGCTATGTACCCCCACCGGCGATGACATTTATTGTCAACTGTCAACTGTCAACTGTCAACTGTCAACTGTCAACTGTCAACTGTCAATTGTCAACTGTCAACTGTCGATATTTATTTATGATTTGTACGGTAGGAAGCAGGATGAAATTATCATTCCCAAAGGCCATGAGCAAATCAGGGTTGATGTTTCCGGCTACCCGGCCGGTGTTGGTCATGGACTCAGTGCTTCAGTGCTTCAGTGTTTCAGTGCCTGCCCCGAGAACTCGGTGGCCTGCCCCGAGAATCGGGGGTTACATGGTTAAAAGGGGTACGAGGTACGAGGTACGAGGGACGAGGAAATGAGCAATTTCTCTTCGTTTTATGATAATGAAAAAGATTTTGCATACGGTTAATTTTCTATATTTGCCTGTAAATTCTATTATTTAACCTAAAATCAAAGAAAAATGAAAAAACTGTTAATTGTTACGGCTGCAATTTGTTTTGGTCTTTATGTATCAGGACAGGATCTTTCTTTCGGGTTTAAGTTCGGCCCCGGTTTTTCGAACATGCACGGTGAGGCGATTTCGGATGCAAGGGATTCACAGAACAATAAAATCAACCACACCATGGTGGTGCCGCATCTCGGTGCATTTGTCAATATCGGGTTTGGGATGATATCGGCCCAGGCAGAATTAAACATTGCCCAGAAGGGTTATAAAGTGAAGAGGACCCACTTCGACGGAAGCAAGGATGATTTCAAGGTTCAGTTCAATTATCTCGAGATCCCATTCCTGGCCAAGGCAAGCTTTGGCGAGGACTGGCCGGTTACAGTATTTGGTGAAATTGGCCCTTTCGTAGGGTTGCTGATGAGTGTTAAGGTTGACGGCGATAAGGAATATGATGACATCGTAGGGGGCATGATCGTGAAGGAGAAATATAAGGAAAACTTCAAGGGTATGGATTTCGGTATTGCCATCGGAGCAGGTGCCGTATACAAGATCACGGATAACCTCGGCGTTCTGGCAAATCTCCGGTATAATCTGGGGATCATGAAGATTGGCGATATAACTGTACCGGCCGGCGTATCAAGTGATGATGTAAACGACCTGAAAACAGGCGTATTCAACATCGATTTCGGTGCAGTTTATTATCTCGGCAATTAACAGGCAATATTTGTTTATTACAAAAGGCTGTCTCAAAAAGGGCAGCCTTTTTTTTCGGTCTGCTGTCGGGAATTTTATTATTTTTAATCCCGTAAACCTAAAAACCATAATGATGAGAAAAAATCTACTATTGCTTCTGGCGTTGTTTGTGCTGACCTTGCCCCTGCATGCGCAGGTCAGCGGAGGGGTTAAAGGCGGCCTGGCCATGGCAACCATGAATGCCGATGTTCCAAGCGGTGTTGATAATCCCTTTAAGCTTGGCTTCTATGGCGGCGGTTTTATCGTGATCGGCGGCGGCGTGCTGAGGTTCCAGCCCGAATTGCTTTATACGCAGAAAGGCGTGAGGTTCGAAAGCAAGAGTTCGGCCGAATACTGGCGGGCTACCTACAGCTACCTCGAACTTCCCCTGATGGCCAGGCTGCAATTTGGAATTAACAAGGTAAACGTATATCTGAATGTGGGCGGATACGGAGCCTACTGGCTGAGCGGAAAAACCACTACTTACACCTTGAATCTGCAGGGCCAGCTTGAGGAAAATTCAGAGGATTATGAATTTGATGAGGAATTCGATAACCGGCTGGACGGAGGACTTGTATTTGGTGCAGGCGTAAAGATCCTGTTTTTCTTTGTCGAAGGAAGGTATTCGATGGGCCTGGTCAACTCAAAGAAGGAGGGCACCGATAAAGACAAAACCAAGATGTCGTACATAGGCGTTGCCCTTGGGGTGCAATTCTGACCGGCCTGAAAAAATTACGCCGGCCCGGGCCTGTGTACCTTATACGTTGAACCGGATGTGCAGGATGTCGCCTTCCTGTACCACATAGTTTTTGCCTTCCACCCTGAATTTGCCGGCATCTTTCACGGCCTGTTCGGAGCCGAGCGTGTAGAAGTCGTCGAAACGCATGACCTCCGCCCTGATAAACCCCCGCTCCAGGTCGCTGTGGATCACCCCGGCCGCTTCCGGAGCCGTCATGCCCCTGCGAATGGTCCAGGCCCTGACTTCTTTTTTGCCCGCGGTAAAGAACGATTGCAGTTCGAGCAGTTTGTAGGCCGACCTGATCATTTTGTTCACCCCGGGTTCTTCCAGGCCCGCATCCGCCAAAAAGGCCGTCCTGTCGGCAGGATCCTCCAGTTCGGCAATTTCTGCCTCCAGCCTGCCGGCAATGATGAGCACTTCCGAATCCTCACCCGCAACCGATCGCTTGAAGGATTCAACATAGGCATTGCCGGAAGCTGCCGAAGCATCGTCAACATTGCAAACATAGATCACCGGCTTGTCGCTCAGCAGGTCAAGGTCATCAATAAAACCTTTCTCTTCCCCGCTGAGGGGGACGGTCCGGGCCGACTGGAAATCTTCGAAATGCGCTCTGTAAACATGCAGTATGTCGAGTGCTTTTTTTGCATTTTTATCGCCCGACTTGGCCACCTTTTCAAAACGCGCGATCCGTCTTTCCACCATTTCAAGGTCTTTAACCTGCAATTCCAGGTCAACGATCTCCTTGTCCCTGCCGGGATTGACCGAGCCTTCGATATGCGGCAGTTGTTCGTCGTCAAAGCAGCGTACCACATGGATCAGGGCGTCGCACTGCTGTATGTCGTTCAAGAACTTGTTACCGATGCCCTCTCCCTTGCCTGCACCCTTCGTAAGACCGGGAATGTCGATGATGTCGACGGTAGCCGTTGTCACTTTGTCGGACCGGATGATCGAATTGATCTTTTCGAGCCTGTCGTCGGGCACGCTGATCATCCCGATGTTCGACCTGGTGGCGCTGAAGGCAAAACTGCTGGCTTCAGCCCGGGTGTTGCTGATGCAGTTGAAAATGGTGGTTTTGCCGATGTTGGTGATGCCGGTGATCCCGCATTTAAGGCCCATGGATGGATTTTTTTTGAGGCTGCAAAGATACAAATTAATGACACCCGAAAACCCGCCGGCATTTCCTTCCATAACGGCCTGCGTTAAATAATGGCGCGAAAGCTTTTAATATTTGGAATAATTATCTACTTTTGCACCCCGTTTTGCAAGGGTTTGCCCGGACGAACAAGGTCCCGCTGTACCGCAAGTCCTTCCATCAATTGTTAAACCCATCCGAAGCCCCCGGGTACAGGGGAAGGCCGGATACAAAGATGATTAAATGACTGATAAAAAAGACCAGGTCAGCGAAGATGCCCCTGTAAAGGATGAATCCGCAGCACAGGAAGAGATCGTTGATAACAAGGCTGACGCAGGGGAAGATATTCCCGCGGTGCAGGCCGGTGAAATTGAAGAAAAGGATTTGACTGCCGGAACCGATGCGGAAAAAGCGCCGGAAGGCGATACCGGAACGGATGCAGCGGTGCCGGATGAAGCTCCTGAAGAAGAAGCTCCTGAAAAAGAAGAGATTCCAGCAGATGTTCCCGTAGCGGAAGAGAAAGCTGAAGAGGAAACGGAAACGGAAGCCACGGAAGAATCTGAACCCGAAACGGAGGAAACTCCCGAAGAAAAACCAGACCAGGAAGAGGAAAGTGCCGCCGGAGCCGTCGAAGAGAAGGCCGCCGTCAGGGCAGAAGGCGAAGGCCCGGCCGGTTTCGACTGGGATACGGCAGGTACCAGGGGCGACATCTACTCCGATAAGCAGCGTACCGAGCTGGAAGACATCTACAACAAGACCATGAGCTCCATCGTGGAACACGAAGTGATCGATGGCACCGTGGTTGCAAAGAACAACCGCGAAGTGGTGGTCAACATCGGCTTTAAATCCGACGGAGTGATCCCGCTGAACGAATTTCGTTACAACCCGAACCTCAAGGTTGGCGACACCATCGAGGTTTATGTGGAAAACCAGGAAGATACCAGCGGCCAGCTCCTGCTCTCGCACAAGAAGGCAAGGATACTGAAGTCGTGGGACCGCATCAATGAGGCCTTCGACAAGGATGAGATCATCAACGGTTACGTCAAGTGCCGCACCAAGGGCGGGCTGATCGTGGACGTTTTCGGGATAGAGGCTTTCCTGCCGGGATCACAGATCGATGTGAAACCCATCCGCGACTATGATATTTATGTTGACAAGACCATGGAATTCAAGGTTGTAAAGATCAACCAGGAATACAAGAACGTGGTGGTGTCGCACAAGGCATTGATCGAGGCTGAACTGGAACAGCAGAAGGCCGAGATCATGTCGAAACTCGAAAAAGGACAGGTGCTCGAAGGAACCGTCAAGAATATCACTTCTTACGGTGTGTTTATTGACCTGGGCGGTGTTGATGGCCTGGTGCATATTACCGACCTCTCGTGGGGCCGTATCAACCATCCCGAAGAGATCGTTAACCTTGATGAAAAGATCAAGGTGGTGATCCTTGATTTCGACGATGAGAAAAAACGGATCGCTTTGGGTCTGAAACAGCTTACCCCGCATCCGTGGGACGCCCTCGACGAAAAGCTCAAGGTTGGCGATAAGGTCAAAGGCAAGGTGGTCGTGATCGCCGATTACGGCGCATTTATAGAAATCGCCCCCGGCGTGGAAGGATTGATCCATGTTTCGGAAATGTCCTGGTCGCAGCACCTGCGTACCGCACAGGATTTCCTGAAGGTAGGCGATGAGGTGGAAGCCGTGATCCTGACCCTCGACAGGGAAGAACGCAAGATGTCGCTCGGCATGAAGCAACTCATCCCCGACCCGTGGGAAAATATTGTCACCAAATATCCCAAGGATTCCAAACATACGGCAACCGTCAGGAACTTCACCAATTTCGGCATTTTTGTCGAACTGGAGGAAGGCGTCGACGGCCTGATCCACATTTCCGACCTCTCATGGTCGAAGAAGATCAAGCATCCGGCCGAGTTCACCAGGATCGGTGAAGATATCGAGGTTGTGGTGCTCGACGTGGATGTGGAAAACCGCAGGCTGAGCCTCGGACACAAACAACTGGAGGAAAACCCCTGGGATGTGTTTGAAAGCATCTTTACCGTCGGATCATTGCACAATGCCACCATCGTCGCCAAGAACGACAAGGGCGCGGTAATAGCACTTCCATACGGGGTTGAAGGATTTGTTCCGAACAGGCATCTGCAGAAGGAAGACGGAAGCAACGCAGGCGCCGACGAAACCCTCGATTTCATGGTGATAGAGTTTTCGAAGGAAAACAAGAAGATCATCCTTTCCCATACCCGGACCCACCAGGAAAAGATGGCCGATGAAAAGGCCCGTGAGGATGCCCGTGGCAAACAGGTACAGCGGACCACAAAAAAGGCCGTTCAGAAATTGCAGGACAACCTGGAGAAGACGACCCTTGGCGACCTCGACGGACTGGCTAAGCTGAAACAGGAGATGGAACAGGCCGAAAAAAGGAAGAAGGCGGAGCCCAAAACCGAAAAGGAGAAAGAGGCTGTGACAGAGAAGAAGGCCGAAAAGAAAGAGGAAAATGCCGTAAAGGAAGAAAAGGCCGAAAAAGCTGAAAAACCTGCAAAGGCTGAGAAAGCTGCAAAGGCAGAGAAACCTGCAAAGGCTGAGAAAACTGAAAAGGCTGAGAAAACTGAAAAGGCTGAGAAAGCAGAAAAGCCCGAAAATCCTGAAAAGGAAGAAAAGGAATAAACAAATATCAACAATGAAAAGGGTGGCCGCATTTGTCCGGGTCACCCTTTTTTTTTAACTTGCGGCATGACTTTTTCGGTAAGCATACTGGGCAGCGGTGCTGCCATCCCCTTAACGCACAGGAACCCAAGTGCACAATTGCTCAATATTCACGATCAGTTATTCCTGCTGGATTGTGCGGAAGGGACGCAGTTGCAGTTAAGGCGCTATCATGTCAGGTTTCAGCGCATCAACCATATTTTTATCACCCACCTGCATGGCGATCATTATTATGGCCTGATAGGCCTGATCACCACCATGCATTTGCTGGGCCGCAAAGAGGAGCTGAACCTTTATGCATACCCCATGCTGGCCAGGGTGATCGAGATCCAGCTTGAGGCTTCCAAAACGGAACTGAATTTTCCGCTCAACTTCCATCCCGTAAACCCGGAAGTGTCTGAAGTGGTCCTCGACAATGAAATACTGACGGTGAGCACCATTCCGCTAAATCACAGCATTCCCGCCTGCGGCTACCTCTTCAGGGAAAAGAACCTGAAACGGAACATCCGCAAGGAGTTTCTGATCGGAAAGCGCCTGACGAACGAGGAGTTTTCGCGTATCAAGGAAGGTCATGATTATACGGATGAAAAGGGCATGGTCTATAAGAATGCAGAGATCACCATCCCGCCGAAACCGCCGCGTTCCTACGCATACTGTACCGATACGGCATACCACGAGCCGGTCATCCCGCATATCAGGGGTGTCAGCCTGCTTTACCACGAATCTTCGTTTATGGATGACAGGGCCAAGGATGCGGCCAAAAAATTTCATTCGACTGCTTCGCAGGCTGCCTGGATTGCCAGGAAGGCAGGGGCCCGTAAGCTTTTGCTGGGGCATTATTCGGCCCGTTACAATGATCTTGACGATTTGCTTGCCGAAGCCCGCAAGGTATTCCCGGGTGCCATACTGGGTTACGACGGCCTGGTTATTGATCTTTGAGCGCCCTGAACAATACTTCCACGGGATGCAGGGCACTTCTCCCGGTGCCATCCATGATCTGTTGCCGGCAACTGGTGCCGGGAGCCGAAATGATTAGCGCTTCTCCTGCCTCTCTGATGGCCGGGAAAAGGATAAGTTCTCCCACTTTCATCGAGAGTTCGTAATGTTCCTTTTCATAGCCGAACGACCCGGCCATGCCGCAACAGCCTGATTTTATCTCTTCCACAACATAGTTCTTCGGGATACCAAGCATGTTGAGGCTGGATTCCACACTGCCGACGGCTTTCTGGTAGCAGTGTCCGTGAAACTTCACCCTGGCGGCGTCGTCCGTAAAATCATCGCGGCTGATCCGGCCTTCCCTGAACTCCTTCGAAATAAACTCTTCGATGGTGAAGCAGTTCACGGCAAGCGATGAAGCCTGTTCGCCGGCTTCCCCGCTGAGCAGGTCGGGGTATTCGTCCCTGAAAGTGAGAATGGCCGAAGGTTCTATGCCAATGAGCGGGCTTTGGGCAGAAACCAGCTTGTGAAGCAGCATCACGTTTTGTTTTGCCATCCGGGCCGCCTTCCTTACAAGGCCTTTCGAGAGGAAGGTGCGCCCCGAAAACCTGTGTACGGGTATTACCGGGTCATAGCCAAGGCGGCGAAGAAGCCTGATGGCGGCGATGCCGGTTTCGGCATCATTATAGTTCGTGAATTCATCTGCAAAAACATATACCTTTCTGCCCGTTGCGCCTGCCGGCAGTGGATGCCTTTTTAACCACCTCCTGAGCGTTGTACGGTGCAGCAGGGGGATGCTCCTTTGCGGGGCGAAGCCGAGGATATTTTTGAGGATGCCCGCCGTGAATGCATTCCGGGCAATGGCATTGAAGGCGCCGGGGAAGATGGCGCCCACACGGTTCAGATGTCCGATCCGGGCAATGACGCGTGTTCGAAGCGGAATGCCCCGTTCATCATAATAATGCTGCAGAAACTCAGCTTTGTATTTGGTGATGTCGACATTGGAAGGGCATTCCGACTTGCATGCCTTACAGGAGAGGCAAAGGTCCATTATCCGGAAGATCTCTTCATGGTTAAAAGGGTTTTCCTTTTCTGAGTGGGTGAGGAACTCCCTGAGAATGTTTGCCCGTGCCCGCGTGGTCTTATCCTCATCGCCCGTGGCCATATAGCTCGGGCACATGGTTCCGCCGATGAGGTGGGTCTTCCGGCAATCGCCCGAACCGTTGCATTTTTCCACTGCCCTGAGGATGCCTCCCTCCCTGGTGAAGCTGAACAATGTAGGCGGCATCCTGGTTTCCCTGCCGGGAATATAGCGCAGGTGGGTGTTCATGGGGGGGGTGGCTGTGATCTTGCCGGGATTGAAGATGTTTTCCGGATCCCATGCCTGTTTGATCTTCAGCAACAGTTCATAATTCCTTTCGCCGATCATATAAGGGATGAAGGCTCCCCTGAGCCTGCCGTCGCCGTGTTCGCCGCTCAGGCTTCCTTTATATTTCTTAACCAGCACGGCCACTTCTTCCGCTATGGTATGAAAAAGCCCCACGTCCTTCTCATCCTTCAGGTTCAGTACGGGGCGGATGTGTAATTCGCCCGTACCTATATGGGCATGATAAACGCAATTCAGACTGTATTTTTTCAGGAGCGCATCAACCTCATTCATGTAGGCGGGCAGGTCCTCCGGCCGCACGGCGGTATCTTCGATCACGGCCACCGGTTTGGCATCGCCCGGCATATTCGAGAGTACGCCCAGCCCGGCTTTGCGCAAAGCCCATACTTTGGCCATGTCGTTCCCTTCAAGCAGGGGGAAATAATATCCGAAGCCCTTTTCACGCATCTCAGCCTCCATATCGCGAGCCAGCCGGATGATCTCCTCACGGCTATCCCTGGCAAACTCGATGATGAGAATGGCGGCGGGGTCACCCTCTATAAAAAAACGGTTCTTTAGCTGGTTGCGGTTGTCTTTGGTGAGTTCGAGCATCTGCCCGTCCATCAGTTCCACTGCCCCGGGTTTATACTTCAGTGCCACCAGGTTCCCGTTGAAAGCCTCCTGCAGGCTTGCACAATGCACACATACCAGGGCTTTTTCCGCGGGCGGCAGCGGCACGAGGTTCAGCCTGATCCCGGTGATGAAAGCCAGCGTTCCTTCTGATCCGGCGATGAGCCTGGAGAAGTTGAAAGGCTCTCCGCCCGGCGTAAACGGCCCGCTGTTCAGCAGCAGGTCGATGGCGTAGCCGGTATTGCGCCTTTTGATGGCCGGGTCGGGGTATTCGGCCCGGATGGATGCCTGGTTCAGGGGTTCGCTGAGAATATCCCTGATGTTGCGGTACAGGCTTCCCTCCAGGTTGCCGAGCCTGCATTTTTCATCGAAGGCGGCATCGTCCGTCATGCCGAATTCGGCCTCCGTTCCGTCGGAAAGGATGGCCCTGACCGAAAGGGTGTGGTCGCGCGTGCTGCCATAGATCAGCGAATGTGCGCCGCAGGCATTGTTTCCCACCATCCCGCCGATCATGCAGCGGCTGGAAGTGCTGGTCTCGGGACCGAAAAAGAGACCGTGGCCGGCCAGTTCGCGGTTCAGTTCATCCAGCACCACGCCGGGTTCCACCAGTACCCATCGCTCTCCGGCATTGATCTCAAGGATGCGGTTCATGTATTTCGACACATCGGCGATGATGCCTTCGCCAACCACCTGCCCGGCCAGCGATGTCCCTGCCGTACGCGGGATCAGGGGCCATTTGTTTTCCGCCGCGAAAAGAACCAGTTCCCTGATGTCGGCGGCATGCCTGGGCCGCGTTACCAGCAGTGGCACCTGCCGGTAGGCGGATGCATCGGTTGCATACTGCAGCAGGCTCGAATGATCATCAAAAACATCGCCTTCGAGCCTTTTCCGCAGCTCATTTACCTTGTCTGCTGTAATGCCGGCCATTATTTTTTGTAAAAATCAGTGCTTTCAAATATCTTGTCGGCCGAACGTGCAATAAAACCGGAAAAAATATTGCCGTTTTCGTCGGGGTAACGCCTGGCAAATTCATAATAGCAGGCAGGTATGCTGTGTTTTCCTTCAGAAAAATCAACTTCGACCAACCCGGCACGGGTGCTCGACTGCTCAAGCAATTCCTGCGGGGAGCCTTTGATCTCCCCGGCGGAGTCGTTGAGCAGGAATCCGCGTTCCCTGAGAAAAGCATTCACCTTTTGCAGGGAGTCGTATTTCTTCAGGTGGTTGACGCTTACGGTAAAATGGTTGGCGCAGAAACCATGGACGTAAACCCATGCTGCATATTCCGATTCTTCGCGCAACCTAAGGTAACGTTCATAGGAAGGCCGGCCCCATACGTTTCCCGCAAATACCAGTTCACCGCTTTCGGGAAGCCCTTTTGGGATCTTCCCGCTAATCCCGCGGACAGTCTCCTGCAGAAAAGGGCTGAAATGATCCGTTATCAGCTCACTGATGAAAACCCTCGGCGCATCCTTGTCGGCCTCATGTTCATAATGCTTCGCATACAGGTGCTTTTCTTCGAAATGGTAATCGCCCCTGTAGACATAACCCGCCCGGGTGAATGTTTTTGCCAGCACATCAATGCCTGCAGCGGGGATGTTGAAGGTGCGGAAGGCGATATGGTCGTTCACCACAGTTTCGCCTTCATCCGTAAATGAACGGTATATCTCGCCGGCATGCGGGTTTTTTGTAATATAATCATGCCAGAGGCGGTTCAGTATTTCTTCTTTTGTCATCTTTTTGGTGTGATTAAAAAAGTCCATCCATCAGTTGATCCTGTATAGCGGGCTCCGACAGGCCTGCAAAGTTAGTTTTTATTAATACATCTATTATTGACCCGGGGTGATGAAGGCATCCGGTCAGGCTTGCTGCAAGCTCCTCCATGAAGGCTTGCCCGTTTCGCGTGAACCGGAGGCTGCCGATTGTCCCTTTTTCTGTTTGCAACAACACCCTGACGGATGAATTGTTTATTTCTATCGTTTTGTCGAGGCTGTACCCGGGCGAATACCCGAAATTCCACCCGGGCTTTGCATATTTTTCCTTTGCCAGCCTGCCAATGGTTTCCCTGTCGGCCGCGGTGAAACGGTAATCCCTGATGCCGGGGAAATCCTCCCTTGCCTGCCGGATGATATGCTCCCTGAAGGTTTTCATGTCCATCCCTGCAGGGAGATGGTCGATCAGGTTGGTGATCCGGCTGTCGACCGAGCGCAGCGCGCGGCCGTGGTAATGGCGGTGATCCGGCCGGATGCATTTACGGAGTTGTTGCAGGTCTGTATCGAAAAGCAGGGTTCCATGGTGGAGCACCCTGTTTTTGTGAACGTGGGCCGCATTGCCCGAAAACTTGAGCCCGGCGGTAAAGAGACTGTTCTTGCCCTCCAGCACCGCTTCTACAGAAAGGCCGGCCAGTCCCCTGATCACCCCGGAGGTATGGCGTGCATAGTCGACCAGTTTTTCTTTTTCGCCACCGGTCACGATGCTGAAGTTAAGGTTTCCGCGATCGTGGTAAACGGTGCCGCCTCCCGATATGCGCCTGATCACGGGAATATTGGCCTTCCAGGTATACGGGAGGTTGGCTTCTGCCGCCGCTGCCTGGTGCTTCCCAACCACAACGCTGGCATCGCTCGTCCAGAGCATGAACACATCTTCGCTGAATGATTTCAGTACGTATTCCTCTGCTGCCAGGTTGAAAAAGGGGTCGGTTTCTTTGCGGTCGATCAAAAGCATGGCAGGTCAGAATGGATCAGATTCGGATTTTGGATATCTTTGGATGGCGCTGACATTGAAAAAGCGCAGTAAAGATATGAAAACATCTTCGATCATTAACCATTACGGCGAAGAACGTGAGACTTACCTTGGTCCCGTGGCCCCGCCCTTGTTTCAGACCTCCAACTTTTGTTTTCGCTCCGCGAAAGAATTGAGGAAAGCCCTGCACAATGAATTCAGTGAGCCGGTATACAGCCGGGGCAACAACCCCACTGTGGCCATTCTGAGGAAGAAAGTCGCCGCGCTGGAAGGCATGTCCGACTGCCTGGTGTTTGCCAGCGGAAGCGCCGCTGTTACGGCAACGGTGCTCAGCCTGCTCTCTTCGGGCGACCACATCGTTTCCGTTAAAAAGCCTTATGCCTGGGTTGGCTATTTCTTTTCGGAAATGCTGCCGCGTTTTGGCATCGGGGTGAGCATGGTCGACGGCAGGGATCCCGGAAATTTCATGAAAGCCATCCGGCCGGAAACAAAGCTGATCTACCTGGAGAGCCCCAACTCGCTCACTTTTGAAATACAGGATATCGAGGCAGTGGCAAACATGGCGTCGGAGCGCAACATCCTTACCATGATCGACAATACTTACTGTACGCCCTTGTACCAGAAACCGGCCGGGATGGGTATCGACATCGTGGTGCATTCCGCCTCGAAGTATTTCTCGGGGCACAGCGATATGGTGGCCGGGCTGGTGTGCAGCAATGACGAGATCATTCAAAAGGTATTTGTTTCGGGCATGATGGCGCTGGGCGGGATCATCTCCCCCCATGATGCATGGCTGATGTTAAGGGGCCTGCGCACCATGCCCCTTCGCCTGGAAAAAAGCAGGCAGAATGCTGAGGCCCTGATCCGTTTCCTCGAAGGCCACGCCCGTGTTGAAAGGGTCATTTACCCGTTTTCAGAATCATTTCCCCAGCGGGAACTGGCCGCAAAACAGATGAAAGGGGCAAATGGTCTTTTTACCGTCGTGCTGAAGGAACCCGGCAAAAAAAGCATTGACAGATTATGCGAAAGCCTCGAACATTTTTTGCTCGCGGTTTCCTGGGGCGGATATGAATCGCTGGTGCTGCCGCTGGATGCAGTGGGCAGTCATGAAGGCATGCCCGCCCATGCGGTCAGGGTTTATGCCGGGCTGGAAGAGGCCGAAACCCTGATCGGGGATTTCAGGCAGGCACTGGACGATTATTAAGCCTTGCGATAAGTGATAAAATGAGCTGATTGAATATTCTTCATCAACCAAAATACAGGGATTATGCATAAAGTTTCACCTTCCTTTCTCCTCCTGCTGATGGCCATATTGCCTTTTTCGTCCTGTTCGCTCTTTGATCAGGCACGTGACATGAAACAGTTTGCCAAATGCGAGTTCAGGCTGAAGGATGTGCAGGATGCAACGCTGGCCGGCGTCTATGTGCAGGATAAAAAGCAGTTTTCCGACCTGAGTTTTTCCGAGGCGGGACAGATCAGCATGAGCGCGATCAGGGGTAAGTTGCCGCTCAGTTTCACTTTGCGCGTGGAAGTGAGAAACCCGAACCCCAGGCCTGCAACCATGAACAGCTTTCTGTGGGAACTGTTTATCGACAATGTGGAGATCACCACCGGCAAGGTAAGTCAGGATGTATATGTACCTCCCGACGGTGGCATCGCCATCATGCCTGTAAACATCAATGTTGACCTTTTTCAGGTGCTGTCGGGCGAGTCGGCCGATGCCGTCACCAACTTCGGGATGAACCTGAGCGGGACGGGTGGGGCTCCCAGCCGGATAAAACTCAGGGCGAAACCCAATATCTGGGTGGCAGGGAAACGCATTTCATACCCGGGATATATCACCATCAGGGGCGACTTTGTTTCCGAATAGGATGGAAGTGCGTCACGGCCCGTCTCGTGTGCAGGCCGCTGCGGATATTTTCTTAATTTTGCTTTCGTTTTGAAGAAGCTGGAGAAATACCTCGACCGGGAGGTCTTTGAACTGATCGCGTCTGTTGCCCGTGAGATGGGTGTTGACGCCTATGTGATCGGCGGGTATGTCCGCGACAGGATCATGGGGCGGGATACAGGTGATATCGACATCCTGGTGATCGGGAGCGGCATCGAACTTGCCCGGCAGGTGGCTGCCAGGATGGGGGAGGGGAAGCAGGTCAGCTATTTTAAGAATTTCGGAACGGCCATGCTCCGCCATAAGGGAGAGGAACCCCTGATTCTTGAGTTTGTGGGTGCCAGGAAGGAGTCATACAGCAGGAATTCGCGCAAGCCTGTGGTGGAGGACGGAAGCCTGGAAGATGACCAGCGGCGGCGCGATTTTACCATCAATGCCATGGCGCTGTCGCTGCAAAAAGATGAATACGGAATGCTCCTCGATCCCTTCGATGGCATCGGTGATATCCGCAGGCGCCTGATCCGCACGCCCCTCGACCCGGTGATCACCTATTCCGATGACCCCCTGCGGATGATGCGGGCAATACGCTTTGCGGCACAACTGGATTTTTCCGTTGAAAGGGATTCGTTCGTGGCCATCCGCCAGAACCGTGAACGCCTGAACATCGTCTCCATGGAGCGCATCAGCGATGAACTTAACAAGATCATCATGACCCAGAAGCCTTCCATTGGTTTTTTGCTGCTCGACAAGGCGGGCCTGCTGCAGATGATCTTTCCGCAGTTTGTGGCCCTCAAGGGAGCGGAAACGCATGATGGCAAAGGCCATAAGGATAATTTCTTTCATACCCTGGAGGTGCTCGACAAGCTGGCTGAAAAGTCGGATGACCTCTGGCTCCGTTGGGCTGCCATCCTGCACGACATTGCCAAGCCGCTTACCAAAAGATTTGATCCCCGGGCCGGCTGGACTTTCCATTCGCATGAGTTTGTGGGCGCGAAGATGGTTCCGGCCATTTTCCGCCAATTGAAGCTTCCCATGAATGAAAAAATGCGTTTTGTGCAGAAAATGGTGCTCCTGCACCTGCGGCCGATCGTACTGGCGCAGGAGACCATAACCGATTCTGCCATCAGGCGCCTGCTGTTTGAAGCGGGCGACGACATCGATAAACTGATGACACTTTGCGAAGCCGACATCACATCAAAGAACCGTTCCAGGGTGCGGAAATATTTGGGAAATTTTGCACTGGTCAGGAAAAAGCTTGTGGAGGTGGAAGAGAAAGACCGCCTCAGGAATTTTCAGCCGCCCATCCCGGGCGAGCTGATCATGGAAACCTTCGGGATAGAACCCTGCAGGCAGGTAGGGATCATTAAAAATGCCATCAAGGATGCCATCCTCGACGGGATCATCAGCAATGATTACGCGGAAGCATACGATTTCATGCTTGAAAAAGGAAAAGAGCTTGGGCTTGAAAAACGCTGATAAAGCTGTGCAGGCCGGCAAAGACAAGCACCTGCTCGTGGTCTGCGGCCCGACGGCCATCGGGAAAACGACCTTCGGCATACGCCTGGCCCGGTATTTCGGAACCGTCATCATCTCCGCCGATTCCAGGCAGTTCTACAGGGAGATGCGCATCGGTACCGCTTTCCCGGAACCGGAAGAACTGGCGGCCGCCAGGCATTATTTTGTGGGCAACCTCTCGGTAAAGGATGCGTACAACGTGGCCCGGTATGAGGAAGAGGTGCTGCAGCTTCTCGGATCCCTTTTTCAGCAGTCGGATATTGTGATCCTCCTGGGCGGCTCCGGGCTATATATCGATGCCGTTTGCAAAGGCATTGACGAATTGCCCGATTACGACCCCGCCCTCAGAAACAGCCTGAAAAGGGATCTGACAGAAAAGGGCCTCGGTTTTTTGGCTGATAGACTTTTGAAGCTTGATCCCGAATACCATGCCGTTGCCGACCTCAACAACCCCAAGAGGGTGATGCGGGCGCTGGAAGTATGCCTCCAAAGCGGAACGACCTACAGCTCCCTGCGCAAAAACCTGCCCCGGGAAAGGCCGTTCAATATTGTCAAAACAGGCCTGAATACCGACCGGGAGATCTTGTTCAAAAAGATCGATGAGCGTGTGGACATGATGATGGAGAAAGGCCTGCCCGAAGAGGTGAGGTCATTGCTTCCCTGGCGTTCCTGCAATGCCCTGAACACGGTTGGCTACAAAGAGTTGTTCGCATATCTTGAGGGGGCGGTTAGCCTTGAACAGGCGGTTGTGAACATTAAAACAAATACGCGGCGTTATGCCAAAAGGCAGCTTACCTGGTTTAAAAGAGATCCGGATATAAAATGGTTCGGCCCTGATGAAGATCAGCGGGTGATCGATTTCCTGCGTGAGCAGGGAATCGGCAATTCATGAAAGGCATCCCTGCATCATAATTTGTCAGGATCATGTTGCGCGGGATCGCCGGCCGCCATCCCTGCCGGTATTTACAGTTCCTGATGATAACGGATCAGTCCTTCCATGGGATCCTTTTCAATGCTGCCGATCGATATGCCCAGCTCAAAGGCGGCTTCGCTGAGCAGATGCCTGAAATGAAAGGCTACCGAGCCCGTAAAGCTGACCGGGATCATTTTATAACCCGGGTACCGGGCCACGTTTTCGGTAAAGAACGCATTGAATGATGAAAGGATGATACCCCTCACGGCATCTTCATGTTCAAATTTTGCCATGAAATGCGTGAATGAGCCGAGGAACCCCCCGGGATTGTCATTGCCGTATGCTTTTCCCAGTATGTCCTCGAGTTTGAAATGATATGTTTCGTCGAAGGCCTTGCTGACTTCCGCAGGCAGTTTGCCTCTCATGACAGCCTGCAGGAACAGGATGCCTATATGGGCCCCGCTGCCTTCGTCGCCGAAGAGGTAGCCCAGGGAGGGAACGTTGCTGGTGATCCTTTTCCCGTCGTAATAACATGAGTTGGAGCCGGTGCCCAGTATGCATGCAATGCCTTCGTTCTGGCCCAGCAAAGCACGGGCAGCGCCCAGAAGGTCGTGCTCGACTTCAATTTCGGCATCGGGAAACTTCCCGGCAATGGCACTGCGGACCACTTCACAATTCCTGTCGGTGGAACACCCCGAACCATAGTAAAAGACTTTTTCGACGGCAGGCAGCCCGATGGCAGGGATCAGCTCCTTGTCAAGGATCCCCTCTATTACAGAAGCATCCATATAATACGGGTTAAAGCCCCTGCTCGGGTGTATGTCGGCATTCCGGCCGCTGAGCAGCGCCCAGCTTGTGGTGGTTGAACCGCTGTCGGCAATCAGGATCATCGTTTATCGTATTTTTTGGATAAAGATAAACAATCCGGCGATCTGTGCCCGCCTTGCTGTTATTTTGTGCTAAACAGCTCTGGCGTAAAGGTCAGCATGAGATAGGCCCAATAGGGCGAATGTATGGGGCTTCCTGAAACTTTCTTCACCTTTTCGAGTGTGCCGCTGGTGAAGTATCGCGAAAAACCTGCCTGAACAGTGAGTTCGGGCATTACCCGGTAAACATAGACCAGGTCGAGCTCCGATCCCAGGTCTTTGTCGTCGATTACTTCGTTGCTTATCAGCACGGGCCCTGCCAGGCTGAAAAAGTGATAATATGCGCTGAGACTGTGCTTTTCGTTAATGCGACAGGCAAGGTTCGGATAAATGTCGATAAGTCCGCCGTTGGCAGTGCTTGACTTTTTATATGAATAATAATTCATGTAACCGTTGAATTTATATACGGCCCCGTATAAGGTGTTGAAAGTCCTTTCCTTTAGCGAATAGTTATCGTTGCGTGCATCATCCCCCGACAAATATTCACCGCCGATCCCCAGCCTGAAAACACCAAATTTTACACCCGGGTGGAGGGCCAGCATATAGGCCGAAACATCCTTGCCTGATTGCGCTTTGCCGTTTTGAAGGTAAATTTCGCCGCTCAGGTCGAAGTGCTTCAGCGTATATTTTGTCCAGAGCCCGTAGGTGCCTGTGATGTAAATAACGCCCGGGTTGTCAGTGTGCCTGAAGCCGGAGGCGATGGCCATGACGGAGGCGGCCAGGTTCTTGTTGAACTTTTTCCTGATGTGCAGGTAATTCAGTGTTTTGATCAGGTTGGTATTGCCAAAGAAATCACTTTCATAAATTGTTCTTCCGTTGTTTCTGTTCATCAGATTATTGTAGGAAAGGGCAAGGTCGAGGTTCCAGTCATTCTTTCTGAACTCGTAAACGGCGGCATCGTATGATATCCCGAACTGGTTCCAGTTCCTGCCGGCGATGAGGCGCTGATCATCGAGTTTGAGTTCCTGCCGGCCGATCTTCAGGGCGCTGTGCCGTCCGATATTCAGCCTGAACCATGCTTCCTTGATGTCGACGCCCGAGTTTGAACCGAATACCCCGGTGGCTGAATAGATGTCGCCGTCGCCCCACAGCCTTACATCCTGCAAACTCAGCCTGAGCTGGTATTTTTCGCGGGTAAAGTCAAAGTTCAGGCGCGTGCGCTGCGTAACATAATACTGTGCGTTTAATGAGTCGGGCAGGGGTGAGCCTGCACCCAGGTTCATCTCGAAACGGGGGCGTAATTCGGCAGAAACACTGAACTGCGACCATGAAACAAGCGGCAATGCCATGAGAAGGGATAATACGGAAATTGCAGTAAATCTTTTCATTATTCAGTATTTTGTTGTTGTTAAGAGACAAATATATCAATTTCCTTCAAGAATGTATTTCCTGAGCTTTTCTGTTTGCGGATTACGGAACAACTCATTTGGGTTGCCTTTTTCAATGATCTCTCCGTAATACATGAAAACCACATGGTCGGCCATCCTTACCGCCTGTCGCATGATGTGCGTGACGAGGATGATGGTATACTGCTTTTTCATTTCCGTGAAGAGGTTTTCGATGATCCTGCTGGAGATGGGGTCGAGGGCGGATGTGGGTTCGTCGGCAAGGATGATGCTCGGCTTCACGGCCAGCCCCCTGGCCAGGCAAAGCCGTTGCTGCTGTCCTATCGACAGGCTGGAGGCGGGGCTGTGGAGGCGGTCCTTTACCTCATCCCAGAGACCGACCTCACGAAGATGCCTTTCAACGACACAAGCCGTCAGTGCCTTGTTGCGGATGCCTTTCAGCCTCAGGCCATATACAACATTCTTATAGATAGACAGGGGGAGGCAGTAGGGGCGCTGCGAAAGCAATCCCATTTTTTGCCGTATGGCGGGGATGTTTTGCCGCGAATTGAGGATGTCGTCATTTTCAATGAAAATGTTCCCGCTCACTTTCAGTTCCCTGTACAGGTCGGTCAGCTTGTTCATGCATTTCAGCAGGGTTGTCTTGCCGCATCCCGAAGGACCGAGCAGCACCGTGACTTTGTTACGGGGAATGTCAAGGTTTACATTCTTCAGGATATGGTTTTTTCCGGCGGTAGTATTAAGGTTCCTGATCCTGACAATATGTTCGGGTTTCGTCTCCTGGGGGGGCTTGCTTTCCCTGACCGCTTCTTTCGTGATATCGTTTGGTAAATACATGATATATGCTTATTTGATGATTGTTTTTGAATATTTTCCTGACAGATGTCTTGCCGTAAGGCTGATAACAAGGATGATGACAGTGAGGATGAGGGCTGCCGCGAAGGCCCGCTCCCGCACTTCGGGGATGGGTGACCCGAGCTGGAAGAAGATGGCCAGCGGCAGTGTGGCGGCGGGTTCATCAAGGTGTCTCGGGATAAGGTCGGTATAGCCGGCAGTGAACAATACGGATGCCGCATCGCCGATGCCGCGTCCGAACGACAACAATACGGCGGTGACGAACCCTGACATCCCCTGTCTGAAAAATATCCTGAAGGCTGTTTCGCTCCTTGTTGAGCCCATGGCAAGGCTTGCTTCGAGCAGGCCCGCCGGCGTGGCAGCCAGCACCTCGTCAAAGGTCCTGATCATGATAGGGGTGATGAGCAGGGCAACGGTAATGGTTCCTGCCAGCAGGGAGGCCTGCATGCCGAAAAAGAGCATCAGCGCAAATCCGAATGCGCCGTAAACGATCGAGGGAATTCCCCATAAGGCGTCGAGCAGGTAGCGGATGGTGTTTTGCGTGCGCCTGTACCTGTATAGGTGTACGTTGATATACAGGGCAGCAGGCAGGCCGAGGATGATGGCGATGAGGGTGGCGCCAAAGGCAATATACGCGGATCCGGCAATGGCATTCAGCACACCGCCCTCCCCGCCATAGTAATATCCCCCTTTGGGCAAAGTGAAGAGCATGCTGAAGGAGAGGCTGCCAACCCCCTTAACGAAAATAATGATAATGATGAGCCCGAGCAATGCCATGAGCGAATAGGTTGCAAAACCTGCCAGAAAGATGAAGAATTTCTCTTCGATGCGTTTTTTCCGTTTCACCGTTTCTTTGTTTTATGGATTAAGTAGCGGAAAAAGAGGTTGATGAGCAGGATGATCACCAGCAGTAAAAAAGCCGCAAACATCAGTGCCGAGTCGTAGAGCGGAATTGAAAGCATTTCGCCGTAATTGTTGGCGATCAGCGCCGGCAAGGGGTATCCCGCCTCGAAAGGGTCCAGGCTGATCTGAACACGGTTCCCGACCACCATCATCACGGCGAGCGTTTCGCCGAAGGCCTTGGCCAGCCCAAGCCCATAGGAGCTTATGATGCCGGGATAACTTTTTCTGATCACGACATGCTTTACCGATTCCCAGCGGGTGGCGCCAAGGGCCAGCGATGCCTCCTTCAGGCCTTCCGGCACCGTGTTGAATACCTCAATAAGCATATTGAGCATATAAGGGATGCACATCACTGCCAGTACAATTCCTCCGGCCAGGATGGAATAGCCCGATGCATGCACGTTGAAGACCGGAGCGAGATATTCCCCAACCAGCGGGACGATCACCAGGATGCCCCAAACTCCGTATACCACTGATGGAATCCCTGCCAGGATATCGATCACGGGATGCATGATCCTTACAAGTTTTCGCGAGGCGAATTGTGTGAGGTAGATCCCTGAAAGCAGGCAAACCGGGGCCGCGAAAACAAATGAAAGGGCTGTAACGTAAACCGATCCGAAAATAAATGGCCTGAAACCGAAATGGCCTTCTTCGGGCGACCAGGCGGAGGACGTTACGAGACTTGTAAAGCCTTCCCTTTCGAGCAGGGGGGCTGATTTCATGTATAATGCAATGCCTATGACAAGGGGGAGAAGCAGGATGAGGCAAAGCGAAAGGATCATCCAGTTTCCTGCGATTTTGTCCTTGAGGCGGCGCATGAACATGATGGGTGCTTCTTAATCCAGTTTCTTCAGGTAGGCATTGATCTGTTCACCGCTAACAGGTACGTAACCGGCTTCGGTTACCAGGTGCTGGCCTTCGGTAAGGGTCCACCTGATAAAATCGAGCACCGCCTGTTTTTGCGGCTTGCCGCCGGCAACAAAATACAACTCCCTGGCCGGGGGCGAAGGATATGCACCCCTGCCTATGGCGTCAAGGATTTCATCAAAGGTATCGTAAAAGTCTTCCTCCGGGTCGATCCGGCCATTGCCGTTCAGGTCGATCGGGATCACTTCAATGCCGCTTCTTTTTGTGCCGCTTTTGATGTCGTAGATAAAGATGGTATTATTGAATCCCATTCCCAGCGGATCTGCGGCCACTGCCTCTGCCAGGCCGGGGTCGCCGTAAATGCCGATGCCCTGAAGGTTTTCCTGTTTCCCGCCAAGGTATTCTGCCCAGGTGCCCGCTGCACCGCATGCATCGGCGCGGGTGTAAACCCTGATGTGCTGTCCGTCGTGCTCACCCGTGATGTCGTCCCATTTATTCAGCTTGCCCGACATAAAAATATCTGCAAACTCCTCCCTGCTCAGCCCGCGTTCCAGGAGGATGTCGAGACAGGGGTTTTCACTGCTGATCGTGGGTAAGACTGCATCTATGCTCAGCCCCACCCACCAGACGCCTTTATCTATCTCCGCCTGTGAAATGGCACGGGAAAACATGCCCAGGTCGACGGCCCCCGACAGGGCATCGGCCATGCCTTTACCGGCTCCGCCTGCCGAAATGTTGAACCGGGTGCCTGGGTGCCCGGCCTCATAGGCTCCTGCCCATTGTATGACCAGCGGATACAAGGCGAAGGCGCCGGATATGCTGATGGTTTTTTGCTTCTTCTCCTCCGGGGTGCAGGAAATGATGCAGAGGGCCATTAACAGGATGACGGCCCGTGCCGGGAATTTTGTTCTTTTCAACATATTGTATTGATTGAAGTTGGGAACAAAATTATCCCGGCAGGGGTGATTATAAAACAGTCAATAAACGTAATCGGATCACTACGTTTTTGATCCCGCCGGTAAGTGAAAAGGCGGATCAGGCTATATCTCGACGATGCCCGAACGGATGGCATACATCACCAATCCGGCCGTGTTTTTCGAGGCAGTTTTCAGCAGCAGGTTCTCACGGTGTTTGTCGACGGTCCGCTTGCTGATGTTCAGGTGCTCCGCGATCTCCTTATTGGAAAGCCCTTTGCAGATATGGAACAATACTTCCTCTTCACGTTCCGATAATGCAGAGTTTTTGCCGGCAACGCTTTTGCGGCTGATCCCTTTCAGCAGGCCGTCCATGATCTCCTGCGAAAAGTAATTCTTCCCGGCCATGACATTCGCCATGGCTGATTCTACTTCATCAATGCCGGAGTTCTTAAGGATAAACCCCCTGGCTCCGGCATTGATCATCTGTATGTAATAGGCTTCGTCGCCATACATGGAAAGGGCGATAATGTTCAATTCCGGCCTTTGCTCAAGGGCCCTGCGGGTCGCTTCAATGCCGTTCATCAGGGGCATGTCAACATCCATGAAAACAATATCAGCATCTGTTTTTTCGAGCATTTCAATAAATTCTGTGCCGTTTGCGGCCTCATGAATGTCGCCGGTCAGCGGAAGATTGCTGAGCAGCAGGCGCAGGCCTTCCCTGAAAAGGCGGTGGTCGTCGACAATGATGATATTAATCTTTTTCATTTTTTTCAATTCTGATCATGATATCAACCTGCATGCCTTCGCCGGGTTCGGAGAAAAGATCGAAACTGCCGTTCAGCGATTTGATCCTCGACTGTATATTGAAAAACCCGAGCGTTGGCTGGCCGGCACCGGCTTTCCGGGTGTCAAATCCTATGCCGTCGTCGATATATTTCAACGTGAGTATATTCCCTTCAGTCATGAGGTCGATGTAAATATGATGCGCATTCGCATGCCGCAGGGTGTTGGTGATCAGCTCACAGGCAATACGGTAAAGCACCATTTCCACATTATGCGGAAAACGTTTGTTCTCGATGTTGCTGTTGAACCTGATCTGCGGGTTTCCAATGATCTGGAGCCTGTTGATGAATGATTTGACCGCCCTGTGAAGCCCCATGTTTACCAGAACATGCGGGCTGAGCTTGTTGCTGATGTCTTTGAGGGTGCCGATCGATTCGTCGATTAGCTTCTCGGCATTCAGGAGCAGTTCCTCATTGTTTTTGCCTTTATACCTGCTGGCCGACAGCGTCATTTTAACCGATGACAGCAACGGCCCCAGGCCGTCGTGCAATTCTTTGGCGAAATGCTGGCGTTCATTCTCCTCTGTTTTCAGTATGGCTGATAAAACGCTTGATTCATTTTGTTTTCGCAGTTCATCGATCTGTTTTTGCAGGTTAAAGATCCGCCTGATAAAGATCAGGCTCAGCAACATGATCATGGAGATCACTACGGCAATCCAGCTGCTTACCAGCCAATTGCTGATCTCATCTTCAGGATTAAAGACCTGGATGATCTCAAAAACCCGCCTGATGGCCATCAACAGGAACCCGGCAGAGATCAGCCACCATGCGATATTCGTCCGGGTGCGCCGGATCAGGGTCATGGCAATGATCGCTGCTGAAAACTGCAGGATCACGGAAAGGATGAGCGCTATTTTTAATGACATCTGAAAATTCTATAGATCAAAATTATATATATTCGGGCAATATTTTACATGGGCCTGAATAATAATTTTTTAGGCGTAACGTGCAAGGGAATTATTTCCCTGCTGCAAACTTTTCCACCCGCTCAAAGGCAAGCTTCGAGCTGATCACTGCCATGGGGATGCCGGCACCCGGTACTGTGGATGCACCCACATAAAAGAGGTTCCCGAACTTCTCGTCGTAGTTGTGCGGCCGCAGCGGACCGATCTGCCACAGATTGTGCGAAAGCCCCAGCCCGCTGCCACGGTGCAGGTTGAACTGCTGCTGCCAGTCTTCGGGCGTGTAAACGGTCCTCGAGATAATAGCGGGCCTGATGTCTTTCCCGATCCTTTCCGACAGGTCGTCGATGATGCTGTCAACAATGATGTCACTGTCGCTCCAGTCGGGCTTGTAACGCAGGTCGGGCACGGGGCAGACGATGAACACGCTTTCGCAGCCTTCGGGGGCGCAATCCTGATTGTGTTTCGAGAGAACATTTACATAATAATAGGGCTTTTGCAGGGTGCCCGGGTTTTTGTGAACATCCCTGGCATATTCGTCGAAATTATCACCCAGGAAATAGTTATGATGATGTACACCGGGGAGTTTGCCCCTGATGCCAAGGTAGATGGTCAGGTATCCCATGGTCCATTCCTTTCGGTCGAGTTTCCTGCCTGAAAAGGCTTTTCGCTTCAAGACGCTGCCCCTGAAAACCGCTGCATCGGCATTGACCACAAAAATGTCGGCCTGCCATTTCCTGCCTTCCCGGTCGATGAGGGCCTTCAGCCTGTCGCCATCGGCCTCAAACCCGCTGATCTCTGTATTGTAAGTGAATTCTACGCCTTTCTTTTTCAGTTCGTCCGCCAGCCCTTCCACGATCCTGTACATCCCGCCCCTGACATTATAGTATCCGTCGTGCCGGAATTCGGTGTACGACAATAAGGTATAGATGGCGGGCGTGTCGAATGGCGTCCGGCCAAGAAAGAAAGCCACGAGCGAAATGATGCGCCTTGCATCCGTGGAGTCGAAATAGCGGTTTACCTGTTTGTTAAACTTTCTGGCAAGCACCGGCAGGTGGGCGGGGTTCACCTCCATGAGCGAACGCAGATAGGAAAGCATGGAGTCGAAGTTGCGTTTCACCACCACGTCAATGGTGTCGTGGAACAAGCGCCCGCATTTTTCAAGGTATTTCTCCATCTTTTCTTCAAAATCGGGTTCTTCCTCTTCAAACTGGGCCGCCAGTTTCCTGATGTCCTTGTGCAGCAGGTAGGTTTTCGGGCTGCCGCTGAAGTTCACGGCGTAGAGCGGGTCCAGTTCAATAAATTCAAAAGGAAGCTCGATGTTGCAGTCGCGGGCGAATTCGGCGAACTCATATGACATGCTGAAGAAGCTGGGCCCGGTATCGAAGGTGAAGCCGTCCTTTTTAAGCTGGTTCAGCCTTCCGCCGGCCTGTGCATTCTTTTCAATCAGGTGCACCTTGTATCCCCGGCTTGCCAGGCGCATGGCCGTGGCCAGCCCGCCTATGCCTGCACCCGCTATGATCACGCTTTTGCTCATTTGTTCTATCCGTTTATATTAAGATCGATATCATTCAGTTTCGGATGACCCTGCCTTTCCAGCGAAATTCCTTTTTCATTCTATTGCGTATCGCCTGCAGGATGAATATCCCCAGAACAACTTGCTGGACGGGCAGGTAGATCATGTTTTCCGCAATATTCTGGCGGCCGCCGATGCTTACAAGGGCCCTGCAGCTATAGATCATGGCCAGGCAGACGAAAAACCAGGGCCAGCCGGCACCGGGCGGGATAAAAGCAATGCCTGCGGTTGTAACCGCCCAGAACAGCAGGGCGGGGATAAAGTACCCGCCAAAAAACACGATCACGTTTTTGGAAAAGCCCTGCACCGCTTCGCTGAATCCCCGGTACATCCTGCAACTGACCCGGCTGTCGCCGGCCCGGCAGGAGATCTTCAGCCCCGATTTTTTATAGTAACGGGCAATGCCGATGTCTTCAACCGGGTTGTTTTTCATGACCCGGTGGGGATGCAGTTCTTTATATTCCGCTGCCGCGAAAAACATGAACTGTCCGTTTGCAGCCGACAGGGAGGGCCTTCGCGATATCCTGACCAGGATCAGCGGCAGGAGTGTGAGCAGGATGTAATTCATGAGGGGCACGGTGATCTTTTCGCCAAGGCTTTTCATGATCTGCCGCGGGAAGATGGAGATGAGGGCGAGCCCGTGACGCTCAGCATGGGCAATGGCCTGCCCGATGATGTCGCCGCCTATGCGGACATCGGCATCGAGGAAGAGAAAATACCTGCCTTTCGCTTTCTGCGCTAGCGTATGGCAGGCATGGTTCTTGCCAAGCCATCCCTGCGGAAGTTCCTTTGTCCGTATGAGCCGGATGCGTGCGTCGCGTGCCGCATATTCTTCAACGATGGCAGCCGTTTTGTCGTCGCTCTGGTCATCACAAACGATCAGCTCGAAATCATCGTGATCCTGTGAAAGCACATCACCCATGATGCTGGCAATGTTTATTTCTTCGTTGCGGGCGGGAATGAGCACCGAAACCAGGCCCTTGCCCGGGGCGCCATGCCGCATCCGTTCACGGAAAATGACATTGACCAGCGCCAGCAGGAGTTGCAGGGCAGTGAAGGCAAAAACAATGATGGCCATGAGGGTGATCATATCTCTTTCATTTGCCGGTTTTTGTTGATGCAGGCCTGATAGAAGCGGTTGTATGCCGACTCTATTTCTTTTGTATCGTTTTTGTTTCCGCTGTATTCTTCCAGGTAAGTGAAAAGGCTGGGCCTGGGCTTTGAGAAATACTCAATAAGATTGGCAGCAAAGATGAGCTGCACCTCCCCCCTGGTCCGTGAAAGGATATATTCAATGCCTTTTTCGAATTGAAATTCAACAGTATACAGGCTTTGTATCTCTCCCTGGGGGAACATCAGCACAAGGCTGCCGCTGTCGGAAAGCAGTTCGGCCGCATGTGCCATTGTCTCCATCACGCTTCGCGTACCCTTTTTAACAGAGAACCCTCCGGCATGCCTGAAATACCAGTGCTTACGCAATTGGTCCTCAAGCATCATGAAATGGAATTTCCGTTTGAAAACCTTTGCATTGAGGTAGTTCAGCCATAACCCATCCCACCAGCTCATATGGTTGGCCACGAGCAGCAGGGGCAGCTTTTTATCCCGGTATTCACCCTGTATGACGACCCTGTGAAAGCGTTTTTTTATACTGCGTTTCGCGTAGCGGGTAAAAAACGGCGATATGACGGGATGGTGCCTGGCCCTGATGATCATGGCAAAACAAGTTTATAGATCATGAGAATAAAGAAGAAAGCGAACTGGCAGAGCAGGATGATCACAGCCAGTTTGTTCTTCAGGTTTATCCTGCTTCCCATTATCAGCGACTGGAAGATGAGCGCGGTGGCAAACCAGGCCAGGTAGTTGCGAAGCGGGATGGTCCCGCCTTCCCATGTCCACATCTGCAGCATGGGGGCGGTTTGTTCCATCACCAGGTCGTAGGCTACCATGCCTGCGGCAGCCGGAAAAATTTTGAGGACTGCGGGCATTTTCAGTGGCTGTATGATGGAGGCGAAGCAGTAGGTCAGCATCAGCCAGTTTATCCCGATCAGCAGCGGCGTGTCGAAGACCTTGATCCCGAGTCCGTCGCCATAGGCATAGTTTCCGAAGATCAAACCGGTTTTTACCCCGATGATCTCTATCGCGATCCCCGCAAGGATGATAAAAGCAAATACAGCAAAGGTCCCGGGTCTGACGGCAGCTTCGTGAAACCACATCAGGAGAATAAAGTTCAGCAGCAGCGCCCATTTGGTCAGACATATAAAGACATCCTGCGTGGCAGGGATCATGAACCCCGCCAGCCCGACCAGATAAAAGATCAGGAGGAACCTCGAAGCTTTTTCGCTCCGCGGCTTGAGGCTTTGCACAAATTCCCGGTATACCGTCATTTTTTTGAAACAATAAAACAATTGCCCGGCCCTGTCAGTTGAGCCTGAGTTTATAGATTAGCGCGGCTTTGGCCAGCAGGAGGAGTTTTTTTGGTCTTCCTACGCTGATCCGCTGATCCATGATGGTGGCCGCGGGTTTTTTCCTGATCTTGCGCAGCAACTGCATATAATACAGGTATGCTACCAGCACGGCCAGCCTTGTCCGGCCCGGAAGCCTGCCGATGCCGGCCCTGGCTTCGAGAAATTCCGATTCAATGCCGGCAAGGAGCCTTGCCTTGATCTCATCATCGAGTGATCTGTCGACCAGCTCAGGGAAATAGGATCGATGCAGCAATTCCCTGTCGGCTTTCAGGTCGCGTAAAAAATTGATCTTCTGAAAGGCTGATCCCAGTTTCATGGCCGGCATTTCGAGCTCCCGGTAGTACTGCTTGTCGCCGTCAACGAAAATTTTCAGGCACATCAATCCGACCACCTCGGCTGAGCCATGGATATATTCCATGGTTTCCTCTTCACTTTTGTAATCCTGCTTGACCAGGTCGGCCCGCATGCTTTTCAAAAAAGCATTGATATGTTCCTGCGGGATATGGTATTTTTTTACCGTGCCGGCAAATGCATGCAATATCGGATTGAGGCTGATTTGGTTGTCCATTGCCTCCTTCAGGTCGCGCTCAAAATTGCTGAGCAGCAGTTCACGGTCATTGTCGAGGAAAGTGTCTACGATCTCATCGGCAAACCTCACAAAGCCGTATATGCTGTATATGGCCTTTCGCTGTTCAGCAGGCAGCATCCTCACCGCCATGGAAAATGAGGTGGAGTAGGTCCTGGTAACCATGGCGCTCGTCCGGTATGCTATACGGTTATACAGTTGTTCCATTGCGGTTTGCAATAATACCGTCGGGTATTACCAATCATTTTACTTATACGGTTACGGAGCCGTGAATGTTCATTGTTCCTCATAAAGATATGGAAAAATCCGGAAGCTTCGCGGAAAAATTGTATTTGTCATCCCGTTCGCGCCAGCGGGGGCTTTCGCTGCGCGGTGTATGTTATTCCTCGTCCCGGAGCCTGTCCTGAGCTTGTCGAAGGGTCCCCCGACCCCCGTCCCAGAGCCTGCCCTGAGCCCTTCACTTCGTATAGGATAACCCGCCGGCGCGCGTCTCTGACGATTGCAAATGTCAGCGCATTTCCAAACGCGCAATTTAATACGTGATCATTTGTTTGCTTTTCCGGATGATCTTAATCAGCGGATCAGGATCTGCATCATTCCTTGCCGAACTGAAGAGATAATTGAGTTTGATATAAAGTAATGATCTCGTCAGGAGACGAGAAAACAGTTGCACGCGTTCGGAAACGTGCGCCAGCGGGAGTGTTGAACAAATGAGCTATGATGTCTGGGGCGTTCGAAGGGATCCGGTAAATTGGTTTCCTTCTATTGCCAACAATGAGCCAGTGATTACAAATCTTGGATTCACAGGACATGAGCATCTGGACAAATTCTCCTTAATAAACATGAATGGGAGGGTATATGATCCGGTGATAGCTAGATTTATTAGTCCAGACCCGATTATTCAAACCACCGCTTTTGCCCAAGGGCTTAACTGCTATGCATATTGTATGAATAATCCATTATCTTTGGTAGACCCAAGTGGTTATTCATGGCTCAGTGAAAATTGGAAACCCTTGGTATCAAGTATCGTTGCGATTACCGTTGCAGCTGTGGCCACTGTTG
>Ga0334899_1000831_pt1 | contig 34433 bp, 21 predicted proteins | sample GraSluR3_MG_FD_207219 | JGI IMG/M metagenome (GOLD analysis project Ga0334899, IMG submission 207219) | Sludge microbial communities from methane-producing bioreactor in Wageningen University, Netherlands - Granular Sludge_8_08-R3 | ecosystem: Engineered > Bioreactor > Anaerobic > Unclassified ...
TCGCCGGGCCGATGCCCCGGGGATGCACGGCGAGCTTGGGCGCCTGATCGGCGACCGCCGCCAGGGCCAGGCGAGCCGGCTCGCGGCTGCGAATGCCGTCGGCGTCGAGAAGCGAGATCCGCAGGGCCGTGTCGCCGGTAAAGTCGCCGATCGAGTAGGAGAAGCTCCGCCGATCGGCGCCCGGCTCGAGTCGCGTGGGGGCCGACTCGCCGTCGCCGATCTCCACGCGCACGAGATCCTTGTTCGCCCGGGCGCGCACGGTCACCCGCGTGCCGGGAAGGATCGCCATGACGCCGGTAACCGGCAGCGTGCGCGGCGCCTGGTCGACGTAGTCGGGATAGCGGCATTCGAGGGCCATCTCGACCAGGATCGGGCTGTCGACCACGTCGATGCGCAGGTCGCGGATCGCCGCGTCGCCGCCCACGACGTCGAAGCGGATGGGCGTCAGCACGCCGTGGAAGGTGTGGGCGTAGTGCTGGAACTCGTCGCGGGCGGGGTCGGCCGCGCCCTCGCGGCTCATGGTGGCCCGCAGCCGGGCCCCCTCGTCGGTTCGATAGCGGATCTCGACCGCGCCGGGGACGATCGGCATGCTCAGATCGGCCTTGACCACGACGTCGAAATCGGCGCCCCGGGCCACCTTGGCCGATCCGTCGTCGAAGCCCTCGATCACCAGGCGGGTGCGCCGAGGCCAGAGCTCGTCGCCGAGCAGCAGGTTCCGCCGCGCCCAGACGCCCAGGGCCGCCGGCTGCAGCGCGGCCAGCGAGCCGAATCCCGCCGCCAGCAGCAGCGCCGCCAGAAGGCTCCGCCGGAGGGGAATGGGGTTGAACACCCTTCGCAAGGAAACGTTCGGAATCGAACGCGCCGCCTGCGTGCAGGTCCTTGCCAGCATGTCGCGGTAGTGTGGGCCGAGATCGGCGGGGCACTCGGCCAACTCGACGGCCGTGAGCAGGCTTTCGTCGAATTCGGGGAAGCGGCGCTCGATGAGCATGGCCAGGTTGCGGGGGCCGAGTCGCACGAAGGCCCGCCGCACGATCCACCGCAGCGCCACCGCCGCCAAGCCCAGCGCCGCCGCCACCAGGGCGACCACGCGAAACGCCACCGGCGGCTCGAACAGCCAGTCGATCGCCAGGCTGGCCCAGAAGGCGATCCCCAGCCACCCCGCGGCCAGCAGAAGCCCGTGCAGCCACACGTACACCCGAATTCGCCGCCGCAAGGCGTCGAGCGTCGAGCGGATGGCCGGGGCCAACTCGGGTTGTCGGGGGTTGCCGATCATTTCACGCCAAATTCGCCAGTCGCCGAATCAACCATTCCACGCACAAGAACCCGCACGTTGCGACCATCAACCACCACAGAAGCGACTTCGCCGCCAGTCGGGCAAGCCAGCTCTCGTCGACCAGCCACGCGAACCAGCGCTGCGCCGCCAGCCGGGGCATGGTCTGGCCCACGAGCCATCGCAACGAGGGCGGATCGAGGCCGGCGGTCTGGATGATCGTCTTGCTGCGGTCCTTGAATCGTTCGACGAGCGGATCGGCGGCCTCGGGGTCGAACGCCGCCTCGAGACTCGGGTAGTAGACGCCGCCGGTCGCCCGGGCAACCTGGCTCAAGAGCTTGTCGTTCCGCCGCGAGCTGCGGCGCTCAAGGTCGGGAAGCTGCACCTTGATGCGGCGGACAAGCTGCTCGTCGCTTTCGGGGATAGGCACTTCCAGCCGGTACGTCCCCTCGCGGAGCACGGCCAGATGGCCGGCGTACATGCCCGCCCGATTCGGGTCGGGGCTCAAGGTCAGGGTCTCGACGCCGCCCTCGGGCGCGAATACGTTGGCCGTCACGCCCGAAACCACCAGCGGCTCGAATTGGGCATTGGTCAGCCGGGCACGGATCTCGACCGTGTCGCCCAACACCGATCGATCGCGCCCCACCATCAGCGCGCCTCGGCTCGACTGGCGGAGCAGGCGACCCTGGGAGACGTATCCGATCAGCCGGGTGTAAAGGCGCTCGAAGTGCCCCTCGTCGGCCCGGCGGAGCCGCCACATCTCGCCGCTCCCCAGGTAAAAGACCCGGCCCGACCCGTAGAACTGCTCGGCCATGTAGACGGGCGGCCGGCCGCCTCGGGCGGCCTCGGGATCGGAGAAATGCGCCAGCACCTTGGCTCCCGGCTTGGGCCCCTCGACGGGAAAGAAACGGAACACGCCGCCCATCTCGGCCCACGCCTGCCGGCTGGCGACCGCCGAGTCGCCCAACTGGAGGAAGCCGGCCTCGAGCCCTTCCCGCGTGAAATCGAGCGGCCAGGGCTCGCTCGACACGTCGTCGGTCGTCTCGAAGACCGACCGATGCCGCTCGAACTCGACCGGATACAGAGCGCGCACCTTGGCCATGCCCTCGTTCTCGATCCATCCGGCAATCGCCTCTCCCGCGTGCACCGGGCCGGCGATCACGATGAGGCCCCCGCCCTGATCGGCAACCCAGCTCTCCAACAGGTCGACCTGCTCTTGGGTGAGCGTCTGCCAATCGGGGTCAAAGGCCACGAGGCAATCGTAGGCGAACATCTCGCCGCGATCGACGGGAAAGGCGTCGAGGATTCGGTCGGCTTCCTGCGAGATGCCCGGCGGCCCGCTCTGCAACAGCACGTCGAGCGTCGTCGAGCGGTCGCGGAAGAGCAGCGACCGCAGGAAGCGGTACTCCCGCGTCGGACCGCCGGCCAGCAGCAACACCCGGATCTGCCGATCGACGATCTCGACCTCCTCTTCCTGAAAATCGTCGCTCGGATCGGAATCGGCTTGGGGGGCTTGCACGCGAAGGCCGATCATGCGCCGTCCCGTTTCCGTCGGGGTCAACTCGAACTTCACCGGCACGACCTCGCCGTCGCTGCCGAGCACGATTTCCTCTCGGTGCACGACCACGCCCGAGGCGGGCAGCGAGGCCGCCCCCTCGTCGGACGGGCGGACCAGCCATTCGACGGTGGCCGACTCGCCGGCCAGCCCCTCGGCTTGGATCAAGCCTGTCACGGTGTAGGGATCGCCGGGGTGCGCCTGCGGGGGCACCTCGAGTTGATGGACGCGGACATTGGTCGGCCCGCGCGTCGACCCGACCCCCACCGCAAAGATCGGAACCTTGGCCTCGCGGGCCGCGGCCACGGCGACCTCGACCGGGATGCCGGCGTTTTGCCCCCCGTCGCTGAGAACGCCGATACCCGACACGGGCGCGCCGGCCTCGCCCTGGATCGCTTGCCGCAGCACCTGGCCGAGGCGCGTCTCCATGCCTTTCGGCGCCAGGGCGTCGTGCCAGTCGATCGCCGCGGCGGTCGACGTGGAGGGGTCCTCGAGCTTGTCGAACGAAGCGACCCGGCGCAGGTCTTCGTCGAACCCGAGCACGAGCACGTCGTGGACCGCGCGAAGCCGCTCGACGAACTCGCTCGTGCGCAGCGCGGCGATCACGTGCTCGAGTCGGCTCGATGCGTCCGGCGCGAAGGGCGAGCGCTCGTCGGCCATCCCCATGCTCGAGCTCGTATCGACCAGCAGCACCGCGCGGGAATTGCGCGCTTCTTCGCGTTCGGCCCGCCACTGCGGCTCGAGGTAGATCGCCAGCAGGCAGGCGATCGCCGCCAGGCGCAGGGCCGTGAAAAGCCACCCCATCCGGGGCGAAAGCTCGCGCGCATCGCGGCGGATCATGTAACGGGCGAAACAGGCTACCGCCGCGGCGACGGCCAACGGCAGCAGCCAGTCGGCGTTCGACTCGATCCGCCCCCACTCGAACACGGTGCGGCTCGTGGCCTGGGCGAACGCGGGGTCGGAGGCGAACATCAGCGCGCACCTCCCTTGGCGACGAGTTGCCCGGCGGGCGGATGATAGCCGGCCGACCAGGCCAGCACCTGTTCGACTACGAGCAGCAGGACGAGCAGGTACAGGAGCGGATCGGCCAGATTCCGCCCGGCCCGCGCCTGTTCGGCCAACTGGAACGCGCCCGCCCCGTGGTAGTGATAGCCCACGCCCTTCAACCGCGAGGCGAGCTCGGGGCCCGGCATGGGAGTCAGGTCGCCCTCGTCGGCGTCGACGTTGACCGCCAGGCGCCGGACCTGCTTGGCCCCGTCCTTGCGCATCAGCTCGGCCTGGTAGATGCCGCTGCGATCGGCCGACGGGAGCGACGCGACGAGCTTTCCGTCCGGGCCGAGGACGGCGTCGACCAGGGCGGTCGAATCGTCCCGGTCGCCGGGAAGGGAAAATCGCACCTGTCCCTGATACTCGATGGGATCGAGCTCGACGTGCACGGGCTCGCCCGCTCGGCACGGCGCGTCCTCGACGGGCCGGGCGCCGAGAAACGCCTGCAGCTCGAGCATGGCCACCACGAAGCTCGGGTTGGCGCGGGCCCAGTTGTTCCAGGTCGGGGCCGCCGAGGTCAGAAAGGCCACGACGCGGCCGTCGCCGAAGCTCCGCTCCAGGGCCAGGGGCGCCCCGTTGCGGAGCCGGGCGATCACCCGGGTGGCTGAGTCCGGGGCCGGCTGCCAATCGTCGGGCACCGCGAAGTACCGTTCGACGATCACCGTCGCCAGAAAGCTGTTGCGCTGGCCCCGGAAGACGCGAAACACGGGATGCTCGCCCACCTCCAGGTCGGGCGCCCGTTGAAGCCGGTCGACGGGCAGCTCGGTTTCTCCGGCCAGGGGGGCGGGAAAGAAGCCCGTCGCGTCGCGGTGCCACTGGTCGGTGATCCGTCGGTTGTCGCACCGTTCGCCCAGGAATACGCCCAGCCCCCCGCCCGACCGGACGTACTCTTCCAGGGCCGCCACGGCCGACGCGTCGAGCCGGTCGACGTTCAACAGGTAGATCGATCGGAACGGCGACAGGGGATTCAGGCTAAGGTATCGAGGAAGCTCGATGCGAGTTCGGATGCCGGTGGGCACCGGCCCGCCGGGGGCCAGGGCCGCGCTCAGGTAGCGGGCGTCGTCGGCCCGCGGATCGCCGTCGATCAGCAGGACCGGCAGGTCCTGGGGGACGTCGATGACGCAGTGGCGCGCGTTGTCGGCGACCACGGCGTCGGCATCGAGCCGGGCGGTGATGCGGTGCTCGCCCGCCGTGGGAAAATGCATCGAAAACCGCTCGGTCGCCGCCTCGCCCGGCAGGATCTCGGCGATCGCCACGGCGGGACGCGGCTGCCCGTCGGTTTCGAGCGACACGGGAACGTCGCGGGCCGGAGCGGTGCCGAAGTTCTTCACGGTGACTTCCATCGACAGGGGAACGCCGGCCGCCCGGGTGCCCGGTCCGGCGACGAGCTCGGCGACGGCCAGGTTGGGGCGGTGGGCGTCGACGCAGTTGACCAGGTGGAGCTCGGCCCCCGCCTCGTTCAGCCGGGTCAACAGGTCGGTCAGCTCGCCCGGCTCGTCCCACTGGCGGGCGCGAAAGTCGGAAACGAGGTACACGACGCGCCGGTCGCCGCCCTCCCGGCCCATCAACTGGCCCACGGCCCGCAGCGCGGGGGCCGCACCAACCGCCAGGTGCGACGGCTCGATTGATTCCAGCCGCTCGGCCAGCGCCTCGGCGAACCGGCGATCGACCGTCTCGCGGAGCAGGTCGGGCTGGGTGCCCAGCGCGGGCCTCTCGGCCCGCGAGAATCGAAGCAGGGTGAACGTCTGGGGCTGGGCGCGGCGCGCGGCCTCGGCGCCGATCCGCGCGACGACCCGCTTCGCCTCCTCCAGGGCGCTGGTGTCGCCCCAGCGTTCCGACATGGAAAAGCTGTCGTCCAGGATCACCGTATGGTGGATCCGGCTCTGGCCGAACAGCCCGCCCAACGGGCTCTGGATCACGGGCTGGGCCACGACGAGCACGAGCAAGGCGACGGCCGCCGTGCGCACCAGCAGCAAGAGGAGCTGCTTCAAGGCCACCCAGGTGCGGTTGCGCTTCTGGCTTGCCAGGAGGAACTCCATCGCGGCCCACCGCACGCGGCGGTGGCGCAGCACGTTGATCAGGTGGATCAACAGCGGCACGCCCGCCAGCGGGAGCCCCCAGAGCAGCGATGGATGGACGAAAGTCGGCATGAGGCGACGGATTCTTCCTGACGTTCTTGCGTGCTTACGTGCGGTGCAGCGTCCCCGAACGGCGAGTCAAATAGGCGACCAGGGCCGCGTCGAGAGGCTGACTGGTGCGGATCAGGGCGTAGTCGCTCTGGGTGTGGGCGCAGCCGCGGCGGACCTCCTCGAGAAAGGCCGACAACGCCGCCAGGTATCCCGCGCGCAGCGACCGCGGATTGCAGCGGAGGGCCGTGGCCGATTCGAGCCCCTCGAAGCGCGCCGGGCCCTGAAAGGGGAAGTCGAGCTCGTCGTCGTCCATCACGTGGAACACCATCACGTCGTGTCCCCGGCTGCGCAACAGGCGCACGCCTCGGAACAGCCCCTCGCGCTCGACGAGCAGATCGGAGACGAGCACCATCAGCCCGCGCCGCGGAAAGGTCTCGGCCACGGTCCGCAAGATCGGGTACAGATCGGTCTTGTTGCCCGGCATGCTGTCGTCGAGGGCCCGAACGATCGAGTCGAGGTGGGTTCGCCGGGTGCGTTGGGGGACGATCGAGCGGGGCCCGTCGTCGAAGGCGAGGCATCCCACGGCGTCTTGCTGCCGGAGGATCAGGTAGGCCAGGCTCGCCGCCAGGGTGCAGCCGTACTCGTATTTGTTCAGCGGGCCCGGGCCGTATTGCATGCTGGCCGACACGTCGACCAGCAGCGTGGCTCGCAGGTTCGTATCCTCCTCGAACTGCTTGACGTAGAGCCGATCCTGCCGGGCCCAGACTTTCCAGTCGACGAAGCGCAGATCGTCGCCGCGGGTGTAGGCGCGGTGCTGCCGGAACTCGACCGACTGGCCGAAGTAGGGGCTGCGGTGCCGGCCGGCGAGAAAGCCCTCGACCACGTGCCGGGCGCGGAGATCGAGGCGGGAGATCCGCCGGATCGCCTCAGGATGCAAAAATCGCTTGGAATCGGGCATCGCCGGTCAGCTCGTCTTGCTGGGTGGGGGTCGCTTCGAGAATGCGGCCGATCACCGCGTCAGCGGTGATCCCCTCGCTTTCGGCCGCGAAGCTCAGCACGAGGCGGTGGCGGAGCACGGGCCGGGCCAGGGTTTTCACGTCGTCGCAGGTCACATGGGTGCGTCCCTCGAGCAGGGCCCGCGCCTTGGCCCCGAGAATGAGGAACTGCACGGCCCGCGGCCCCGCTCCCCACGCCACGTGCTCGGCCACGAAGGGCGGCACGCCCGGGCCGCCCACCCGCGTCTGCCGGACCAGCGACAAGGTGTATCGGATGAGATGATCCGAAATGGGCACCTCGCGCACGATCTGCTGAAGCTCGACGATCTCTTCGCCGCGGAGCACCGGCTCGACCGAGGCGTCGAGGCGGGCCGTGGTCCGTCGGGCCACCTCGAACTCGTCGTCGAAGCTGGGATAGCGCACGAACACCTTGAACATGAAGCGGTCTTGTTGGGCCTCGGGCAGAGGGTAGGTGCCCTCCTGCTCGATCGGGTTCTGCGTGGCCAGCACGAAGAACGGATCGGCCAGGGGATGCCGCGTCCGCCCTACCGTGACCTGACGCTCCTGCATCGCCTCGAGCAGGGCGGCCTGGGTCTTCGGCGGCGTGCGGTTGATCTCGTCGGCCAGCACGATATTCGCAAAGAGGGCGCCCTCGACGAACCGGTGCTCGCGCCCCCCCGTGCTGCGGTTCTCTTCGAGGATCTCCGTGCCCGTGATGTCGGCCGGCATGAGGTCGGGCGTGAACTGAATGCGGCTGAAGCTCAGGTTGAGCGTCCGCGCCAGCGTGCTGATCATCAGGGTTTTGGCCAGGCCGGGCACGCCTTCGAGCAGGCAGTGCCCCCGGCTGAAAAGCGAAATCAACAGCTCGTCGATCACGTCGCGCTGGCCGACGATGACGCGCGAAAGCTGCTCGACGATGCGTTGCCGGGCGCTACCCAGCTTCTCGATGGCTGCCTGGGGAGTGAGGGAACCGGGGTGGGAACTCTGGAATGGCTCTTGGTCGTGCATCGTCAAGTCTGCTCAGGTGGTTGAACCGGCGGCTCATCGCTGATAGATGGGCAGCGCCGCGTTGTCGAGCTGAAGGATCGTCAGGTTGATGGCCGTCGTGTAGACCGGCCCGATGTACCCCTGGCTCCAGGAGCCGTCGGGGTTGGCCTCGCGAACCAATCGGTCGTAGATTTGGTCGCGGTACTCGTCCCAGGATCCGCCCCCTTCGCGATAACGGACCTGGGCGTAGTAGTAGTGGGCATAGTGCCAATGGCCGAACCCCTCGTTCGAGATATTCGCCAGGTTCTGCCGACAGTATTGCTCGAGCTTGGGCACGTACTCGCTGTCGTACTGCCCGGCGCTGAACAGGCAAGCGATGGCCGCCGCCGTGATGGCGGGGCGCCCGCCGCCTCCCTTCGAGTTGTACTGTACCCCTCCGTCGGGCAGGGTGCATCGCCGGATGTAGTCGATCGCCTTGTCGACGATCTCGCTGGGCACGGGGATGCCCGCGTTGCGGCATCCGCGAAGTCCCTGCACCTGGGTGATCGTGGTCGAGCCCTCGTCGAACCCATGCCCGTCCTTGGCGCTGACGTACCCCCAACCCCCCGCCGCGGTCTGCGCCCGGCCCGTGAAAATCACGGCTCGGGTCAGCACGTCGATCAACTCCTCCCGGCGCTGGGCGTCTTCCTCTTCGCCGAGGATCTGAGAGAGAAACAACATCGAGAAACCGTGACCGTAGGTGTAACGGTCGTCCTGCTTGGGGTCGCCGATCAGGCCGTTCGGCTGGCTCTGGGTGAGCAGGTAGTCGACCGCCCTTTGAATGTTCACGGCATACCGTCCCTGAGTGGCAGTCGACCCCTCGCAGCACAGCGCCATCCCCGCCATGGCGGTCATGGCCGCCGGATACCGCCCGTCGTTGGCGGTCCAGCGCCCCAGACCGCGGCGGGTTCCTTGGCCCGACTGCTGTTGCGCCAGCCATTCGAGGCCGCGATGGACGGCTCGGGCGACGTTCGGATCCCGCGATGCCCCGCAAATCGGCCCGGCCGCGCCAAACACGACGGCTACTGCCAGCAGCACACACGCTATCGGGGGGGAAATCGGCATCGTCGCGATCCTTCGTAGCACGCTCGGGCCCGCGTCGGCCAGGAGCATCTCAAGTCTATTGTACTGCTTTGGTTCGTTTCCGGTTCGGTGCGCCGGCCGGGGGAGACGCCGTGGGCAGCGCCAAGGTGCCGGCAGTGCGGAAACGCGCACTTGGGACGGCAAGGTGTCCGATCCGCAAGACCGCTTCGATTGCGCCAAGCCCCCACCCCCTACCGCGAGGGCAAGTCGGCGGCTGCCGCGCGAAGCGCCCGCCAGATCGCTTCGCCGACCGTCGGCTTGGTCGATGCCGGTTCGCGCTCGATCGGCTCGGCCGGAACCGGGTTGTCGGTGAACTCCAGGGTCAGCGAGACTTGGGGCAGCGCGATCGCGACCGTCGTCGTCTCGGGATCGCCGGTCGTGCCGTAGCCGGCCGCCGCGTGCGAAAACTCCTCCTGGCAGATCCGCCGGCCCGTGCGGTTGTCGATGCAGAGGATCGAGGTCGACGATCGCGTCTGGCCGCCCTCGGGATTGTGGGCGAGGCTGGCGAACGTCAGCACGGGCAGGTCGCGGGGTTGGTCGAGGGGCAGCCATTGGTCCTGCACGGTCACGGGCGAATCCCAAAGCACCTTGCCCCGACGGTCGAAGGCGAGCACCTGCCCCCGGTTCACCCGAACGCTCGGCATGTTCTGCAACTGGAATCGCCGTAAGTTGCGGCTCGAGGTGCCCCGCGAGTCGTACGCCACCGCCACGTATCCCCGAGGCGACGGGAACACGAGCGCGTCGTTGAGGACCGGCTCGGGCGTGAAACGGGTGTCGACCAGCGCCCGGCCGTCCGCCAATTGCACGAGCACCAGCCGGCCGTCGCCCTCGTACACCGCGACCGTGTTGTCGTCGACTTGGCGGAGACCGGCCCGCGACGAATACTCCTGAACGGGCCAGAGCCGACGGCTTTCCCAGGCGTCGATCATTTCGAGCATGCGGCGGCTGCCGTCGCGCCGCCAGATGAGCACCCGGCGACCGAAGAACATGCGCGGACTTCCCACGGGAATCTCCCGCTGGCCGAGATGCTCGCCGTCGGCCGCCCGGTACACCGTGGCCGTCGTTTCTTTCGGAGACACGACGAACACGTGCTCGCGATCGCCGAAGACCTCGCCGTCGCGGGGCACGTTCTGGCGGATCCACAGCGTTTGTCCCGTGCGAGGATCCACGGCCACGCAGTTGCGCGACTGCACGAAACAGAAGACCTGCTCGCCGAGCGCACCGGGCGTCTGGCTCGGCTCTTGCGACTGCCTCGCGAACTCGGGCGCGGGCCCCAGGCCGGCCAGGTTGGCCAGACGCACGCGAAGCCGGCCTTCGACGGGAAGCCCGTCCGCGGGCTGATCGAGATCGTGATGCCACAGCACGCGTGGCGAGCCGGTCGCGTCGACTCCCAAGGCATCGACCGCCAAGATGCTCTGGCCGTTGCTGAAAAGCAGCAGGTGCCCGCAGGCCGCGTACCGCATCCACCCGCGCTCCAGAAGCAGTCCGCTCCGTGGGGCCACCTCCATCAGCGACAGGCTCCACCGCCGCCGGCCCAGGCCGTCGCGGGCGACGAGCTGGGGCGGGCGCTGCTGGAGCCCGATCGTCGTCGCCGACAGAAACGGCCCGCTCTCGCCGGCCAGGGGCACCGGCGGGCGGCCGGCGATCGGCTCCTCCTGTGCGGGAGCGGTCGATTTCGTCACCACGACCTCGCCGATGGGCCACTCGACGGCCCGCGCGAGCCGGAGCCGCACCGGATCGTCCTCGGCCAGGCCCTCGACGATCCGGCTGCCGGTCTTCTCGTCGAGGCAGACCGTCTCGGCAAACTCCTTCTGCAGCCGGCGATAGCAGACGGTCGCGTCGTCCCAGCGCTTCGCGCGCCGCAGGACGTCGGCCAGCCGGGCGACGGCCCGCCCCCTGCCTTCCGGCGTGCCTTCGCGCTTCTCCTCCTCCTGCAAGAGAAGCTCGGCGGCCAGCAGATCGCCCGACGCTTCATACTTTCGCACCAAATCGAGGCGGGCTTGCGCGGCGATCGGATGGAAGTCGAAGTCGTCGAGAAAACGCTCGATCGCCTCGGCGCCGCCCCGATTGAGCGCCGCGCGGAGCCGCTCGGCCGCGACGCGGTCGATCTCCTCGCGGACCTCGGGCGGCGCGGTCTCGTGAAGCGCCTCGACCCGGCCACGAATCCAGCGGTCGTGGCGGATCAGAAGCGACGCGTCGACCGGTTTCAACTCGCGGCGCTGGCCCTCGAGGTCGATGAGCTTCCAGTACGCGTGCCAGGCCGCCCCGTGCTCGCCGGCCCGTTCGAGCCCGGCGGCCTTCAGCCGCAGGAAGGCGGCCCGCTGGCCCGCCTCGTCGATGAGCCCCTCGATCTCGTCGACGTCGTCGCGATGCGCGGCGAATTGCGTGCGGAGCCCTTCGAACAGCGCGTCGCGCAATAGCTGCCGCGTCTTCGCCGTGGGCGCCAAGCCATACGAGCGGCGGAAGCACTCGATCGCCTCGGGCAGGTTGCCGTCGTGCCAGAGGATCTCGCCGCGATGGGCCTCGGCCTCGGCGTCGCCGGGGTCGGCGGCCAGCCGGCGGTCGACCTGCTCGCGCAGGGCCGACAGATCGTCGAAGGCTTCGAGCCCCGAGGCGGTTTGCGACAGGATCCTCCCCCGGTAGCCCACCAGGTTCCCCGGCACGTGCCCGTCGCGCGACGCGAACGACGCGACCGGCTCTGCCGCGTCGAGATCGACTGCCAGCACCTCGGCGGTCGACAGGGGCACGTAGTAGCGGTTGCCGCTGAGGTATCCCATGCCGCTCGGCATGGCGCCGGCGGGAAACGCGACGGTGCGGCCGTCCCAGGCCGCGACGGGCCGGCCCCCGGAACGGGACGCGTCGACGTGCTCCGGGTTTTGCAGCGCCACGGCTCGCAGGCCGCTTCGGCCGACGAGCACGGCCTTGCCCCCGTACACGCAGGCCAGATACAGATCGTCGCCGCGCGGCTCTCTCCAGAGCAACTGCCCGTCGACCAGGCTCAGGCAGTGTAACGCGTCCGACTCGATGGGGGTGACCAGCACGCGGCCCTCGGCGACCACGGCACTCGAGTCGCTCCAGCGGGCCCCCGAACCGGCGTCCCAGAGGTGCGGGCCCCCGAAAAAAATCGTTTGACGCTCGGCCGGCGCCTCGGCCTCCGGATAGGCGTACCCCCAAAGCAGCGAACGCGTGGCCAGATCGACGGCCACGATCGACCGGCTGCCCGTCGGGCACACCAGCACGCCGTCGGCGTAGGAGGGAGAGATTCCGGCCATCCGCCGCTGGGGATCCTTGAGAATCGCCAGGTCGGTGCCGGCAAGCTGCTGGGACCAGAGCAACTCGCCGCTCTTCCCGTCCAACACGATCAGGCGAATCTCGCCCATCGCTTCGGCGATCGCATAGAGCCGGCCCGTTAAGGGCAACGGAGGCCCGAGGAAAAACGAACCGGCCAGCGGCAGCGGCGCGTCGCGTTCGGGGCCCCCCACGTGCCAGACGAGCTTGCCCGTGTCGACGTCGTAGGCGGCCAGCCGGTTATGGGGCGCAGGCCGGGAGGCGTCTTCAATTCGCGGAAGGTTTCGCGCCAGGGCGTGCAGCGGAAAGCCGTCCATCTCGAGTTGCAGATCCTCGACGGCGAAGACCCGCTCGCCATCGCTGCTGAGCTTCCCGAACGTCGCGTCGGACCACATGCGCAGGCGAACGGATATCTCGATCTGCGGAAGGCGCCGGAACGGCGTATTCTGCGTGGCGTCGAACAGCGTGGCTAGCGGATCGTCGACGGGCACCTCCCAGAGCCGCTTGCCCGTTTGCGAATCCAGCGCGAGCAGGTTCCGCGTCGTCCGCATCAAAACCGTGTCGCGCACGGCGATCGGCGCCAGCGCCGGAAGGGCGGGCCGTTCCCATTCCGAGTCGGACTCGGCGATCTGTTCGATCAGGGCGCCGACCAAGGGGTGATCGGCCGTCGACACCTGCCAGCGGCGGTTCAGCAAAACCCCGCCGGCCGGGCTCGAGCCGTTCCGCGCCGCGTTGCCTCGAAACATCGGCCACTGTTGGCCCGTTTCGCCGCCCGAGGTCGTCGGTGGACCGATCAACTCGCTGAGCCAGACGAGCGGGTCGGCCCCCTCGGCAAAGATCGGCACGTCCCGGTCGCCTACTTCGAGCAGGGCATCGGGGGCTCGGGCCCTCAAGTCGGCCAGGACTTGTCGCGCCTTGTCGGGCATCCCGGCTCGCATCCAGGAGGTGGCCGCGGCCAGCGATAAGCCGGGCTCGAACCGCTCGGCGGCCGCGGGAACCTGGCGCAACCGTTCCAGGGCCAGCGCCCCGGCCAGCGGACGCCCGCGGTTCAAGTGGTCGAGACCCAAGAGCAGCGTGGCCTCGTAACCGGCCTCCGTGTGGAAGAATCGCCGCGAAACCTCGGCCAGCCCCGCGGCGCTGCCCGCCAGCACGGCCTCGCGAAGCAACTGCCGGGCACGGGCCCCATACTGCAGCTCGTACAAGTCGCGACCGCGCCGAGACATCGTGCCCAGCAGGCGCTCGGCCTCGACCTTGAGACTGCGGGGCGCCGAGGCGCCCTCGTCGGGCAGATAGAAGTAGTCTTGCGGACTTTCGAGAATCGCCCCCAGGCAGCGAACCGACTCGGCATAGCGGCCCTGCTCGGTGAGCTGCCGGGCACTGTCCAAGAGCCGGACGACCGTGCGGTCGGGCGGCGCAAAGGCTTTGCGCAACTCGGCCTCGTCGGGCGATTCGGCGCCCGGCGCGGCCCGGCAATCCGAGGGCCGCGACGCCGCAAGGGCCACCAGCGTCGCTGCCACGGTCGCAACAAAGAGTCGTTGCCGTCGGTTCATTCGGGCCGTTGCTCCGGCGCGGTCGAGCCGCCTGTCGTAGTCGCCATAAACATTTACACCCAAAAATCTTAGAAGATGCCGACCGCCAAGGCAAGAAATCGGGGTCGATTAGTCACTGTGGGGGGCGTGCTTCGCCGTCCTCGCACCACCAACCCGGCAGTGCGCGGTGAGGGTGGCCGGGGTCGAGCGCAGCGAGCCCCCGGAAGCCCAACGTCGTGGGCTGGGCCCAGAGCCCCTTTTTTTTGGCACAGCGGGGGCCTCGATCGCGCCGAAGAGCCCCGAGGGCCGTAAAAACGCGGTCCGAACGCCTTCCGGGGACGCTTTTTCCCGTTTTTTTCGGGGTCTGCGGGCATTTCCGGCTTGCATTTATCCGCAAACCGTATCTAATCATCCCGTCCACTCGAAGCGGACGGACGAGTTTTGTCTTTTCAAAACCTCACATGGAGGGTTACGGACGATGGCCAAAGCAGCGAAAAAACCTCCTACCAAGACGCAGATCCTCGCGAACATCGCCGAGGCGACCGGCCTGGCCAAGAAAGACGTGGCCGCGGTCTTCGAAGCCTTGCAGGAAGAGATCAAGTCGAACCTGCGCCGGGGCCCGGGGTCGTTCACCATTCCCGGCCTGCTGAAGATCGAGAAGAAGAAGGTGCCGGCCAAGCCCGCCCGGAAGAACGTCATGGTGTTGGGACAACTCCGCGACATCCCGGCGAAGCCCGCCACCACGAAGATTCGGGTGCGACCGTTGAAGAACCTCAAAGACATGGCCGCCAAGTAGGCCGGCTTCGCCAGTCGCGCCCCTTGCGACGCTCTTCGTTCGGCGAGCGCCGTCGCCGGCAATCGACCGGGGAGTGGATCGACTCGGCGCTCGCCGACGAGGAGCCGTCAAGGGCGATCGAAAGCCGCAAGCATCCGGCCCAGCAGTTCCAGCGGTAGCCCCACCACGTTCGACGGGCTGCCCTCGACGACGTGCACCCAGCCGAGGCGGTCCTGATAGCCGAACGCCCCGGCCTTTCCCTTCCACGCCCCGTCGGCAAGGTACTCGTCGATCTGCGCGTCGGAGAGCCGGTCCATGCGGAGCACCGTGACGTCCACGCCCACGTCGGTTCGGCCCTCGGGTTGCTTCCAGAGGCACAGGCCGCTGAACACGCGGTGCTCGCGCCCGCGAAGGCTCTCGAGCATGCGCCGGGCATCCGCCGCATCGGCGGGCTTGCCCAGGATTTCGCCGCCGCAGGCGACCACCGTGTCGCAACCGACGATCAACCCCGCCGCGGTCCGCCGGGCCACGTTGGCCGCCTTCTGCCGGGCCAAGCGCACGACCAACTCGGCCGGGCTCTCGCCCCGGTACGTCGCATCCTCGGCCGATTCGTCGGGCGCAGCGACCTCGAAACAGTAACCCGCCTGCGACAACAGCTCCCGCCGGCGAGGCGATCGGCTGGCGAGGATCAACTTGGGCAAGGAATCTGGCTTTCTCATTTCGGGTCGACCGGCCGTTGCTCCCCGGAGCCCGGCGAAGTGACCTGCCACCGATCCAGCACGATCCGTTCCTCCCGCCTCGGAGGTCCGACTGAAAAACCCGTCGCCCGTTTGATACACTGAGGAAAGCGCCCGAGTTGCCGAGGGCGCTTTCCGGCGAACGGGCCGGGGTGGCCCGGGCGACATTCTACGCGGCGCCGCCCGCTCGCGGTAGGCCGGCGCCTCTCGACCGTTGCGGCGGACCATGACATTCGACGCGCTCGACGTCCTGTTCGAAGACAATCACCTGCTGGCCGTGGCCAAGCCGGCCGGGCTGGTGACCATGGGCGGCCCCGCCGGCGAACCGTCGCTGCTGGCGATGGCCAAACGGTACGTCAAGGTCCGCTACCACAAGCCGGGCAACGTGTACCTCGGCGTGGTCAGCCGGCTCGATGCGCCCGTGACCGGGGTCGTCCTGCTCGCGCGCACCTCGAAGGCGGCCCGGCGTCTGACCGAACAGTTCCGCACGCGAGCCGTCGAGAAACTTTATTGGGCGCTCGTGGAAGGCGCGATCCGGCCCCTTTCGGGTGAGTGCGTCGACTGGCTCGCCCACGACGAACGGCACCGCCGCATGCACCTGGTCGGTCCCGAGCATCCAGACGCCAAGCAGGCTCGGCTGGCCTACCGGCGTCTCGGCCCGATCGACCGAGGATCGTGGCTCGAAGTGCGCCTGCAAACCGGGCGCAAGCATCAGATCCGGCTCCAACTGGCTGGACGGGGGCACCCCATCCTGGGCGATCGCAAATACGGCAGCGGCCGGCCTTTTCCGTCCGGGATCGCCCTGCACGCCCGGCGACTCGTCGTCAGCCACCCGGTGGGCGGCGAGCCGGTGGTGCTCGAATGCCCCCTTCCCGAGGCGTGGCGGGCCCTGGGGATCGATGGCGGTTGAACCTGCTCGCGCGGCAGGTGTCGTTTTCGATCCAAATAACGTAGTCTTGAGGAAGCGCGGCCCGGCAGGTCCTTCCGGGAATCGGCAGAACGAGTGCGGGCTCATGGGACAGCGAGATCCGACCACCTTCCAGCGTCACGCCCTGGCGAGCGGGTTGCTCGAGCGCGAACAGCTCGACGAGGCTTGGGCCGCGCTCTGCGCCGAGGCGGCCGACGACGAAACCTCGCCGACCGATGAGCGGCTCGCCGAGAAGCTCGTCGAGCTGGGATGGCTGAACGTGTGGCAGTCGAAGCAACTGCTCGAAGGGCGCACCAAATTCAACCTGGGCCCCTATCGCGTGTTCGACTCGATCGGGCGCGGCGGAATGGGCCAGGTGTTCAAGGCCCGCCGCCACGGCGACGAGCGGGTCGTTGCCGTCAAGGTGCTGCCCCTGGGCAAGTCGACGCCCCAGGCGGTCGACAGCTTCCTGCGGGAGATCGACCTGCTCGCCTCGCTCGACCACCCGAACCTCGTGCGGGCCCTCGACGATGGAGAAGACGGCAACGTCTGCTACCTCGTGACCGAGTACGTCCCCGGCGCCGACCTGCGCAAGCTGGTCCGCCGCAACGGCCCGCTCCGCGTGACGGGCGCCGCCAGCATCGTCTCCCAGGTGGCCGCCGGACTCCATCATGCGCACGCCAAGGGGTTGATCCATCGCGACGTCAAGCCGGGCAACGTGCTGGTCACGCCCGACGGACACGCCAAGCTTTCCGACTTGGGACTGGCCGCCCCAGTCGAAGGCGACGCGGAAAGCGATCCCCGTTTCGGGAAGATCGTGGGCACCGTCGATTACATCTCGCCCGACCACGTCCAATCGCCCTGGAACCCCACGCCGGCCTGGGACGTCTACTCGCTGGGTTGTACGCTCTATTATGCCGTTACGGGTAAAGTGCCGTTTCCCGGAGGGACGGCCGCCGACAAGGTCCGGGCGCACTGCTGGTTGCGGCCGCTGGATCCGCGCCGCCTCAATCCGGGGCTCAGCGTCGAGTTCGTCGAGGTCCTGGCCGCGATGATGGCCAAAGAGCCCGAAGACCGCCTGCAATCCGCCGCCGAGGTGATTGCCCGTCTGAGTCCCTGGTCGCAGGCGCCGTCGCCCGATCTGTTCGCCCGGCCCGAGTCGCCGCGGACCGCCGGGGCACAAGGTCGACGAACGCCCGGAGGCTCGCTCCCGGCCTCGATGGGCGCGGCGAGCGAGGGCGCGGTTGTCTGTGTCCCCGAGGTTGCCCAATTCGCGCCGGGTTCGGATGATCCCTCGGGCGAGTCGGCCGACACGCAGTCATCGCTGGGCTCGTCGGTCGAGGGCATCGCGTCGCCCGCCGCCCGGCCGCACGACAAGACCGCCCGCCCCCTGCCGATCTTCCACCCGCTGGTGGTGCTGGTCCTGTTTCCCGCCGCCCTGGTGGGCCTGGTGATGGCCGTCGCGTGGTTTTTCGGGCGTTGACGTCGGCCTTCATTCGGAAGGTGTTCGTTCAGGGCATTGGTGCCACCCGACGGAGGCGGTGCATTTGTCTTCCGCTTCGGTTAGATTAGAGTAACCGTCATCCGATGCCGGCACACTGGCGGCGGGCCCGGACGGGCCTGCCGTTTGCATACCTGCGACACCGAAATCGGCCCACCCGACTGCGACCACGCAGCGCCGTAACCGGCGCGCCGCGGCTGGTGTACCCGCTCAGGGAGCACATCGGCTTCGCTGCCTGGAATCGCCTTCCAGCGGCAACGATGCGCTTTTGCGCTGCGCGGTCGTCAACCTTTGTGCCCGTCGCCGCCTCGACGTGCGACGGCGGCGGGCGTCGACCCGTTCACCCGGGGCAGAGGAGATCGCTCGATGACGAGGCTGATGAGCGTCCGGCATCACGCTCCCGTTCACTCGCGGGGCATCTGCGACGTCGAGGCCACCGTGGTCCGTACTTCCACCGCGACCGAAATCTTCGCGCGCTGCGCCCCGATCGCCTCGGCAACGAGCAAGAACGGCTGCGCGACCCAATCGCGCGTGCTCTACGACAGCCTGGCCGAGCTGCTGCGGTCGCTCGACGCCGACCTGGGCAACGTGGTGATCGAGAAAGCCTACTTCCGCAACCTCCGGGGCGACTACGACGACTTCGAGCAGGCTCGCCGCGATGCCTACCGCAAGCGGGGCGTCACCGGCACGCTGCTTCCGGCCACGACCTATCTGGGGCAGCCTCCTTGTCGGCCGGGCCAGGACGTCGAGCTCCAAGCCTACGCCCTCGTGCCCGCCTCGGTCGGAGCCGTTCGCGTCGAGACCGTCCCGTGCGACCACGAGCACGTCGCGGCCAAGTCGATCACCGTGGGCGAGGCGCGCCACCTGTACGTCGCCAACGTCACCGCCGCGGGCCTCAACGGCAAGCCCGCCCCCGCCTTCCGCCAGCAGAGCGACGCCATCTTCGAAATCGCCCGCGAGATCGTCCGTCGCCAGGGCGCTTCTTTCGCCGACGTGCTGCGCACGTGGATCTATCTCGACGACATCGACCGCGACTACGACGAGCTGAATGCCTCGCGAAACGCCTTCTTCGAGCGCGCGGGGGTCCGGCGCCTGCCGGCCAGCACGGGCATCGGCGGCGGCTCCCACCCTCGCGGCAGCCTGTGCGTGGTCGACGCCTACGCCCTGCTCAACCCCGAGATCGCCCGCATCGAGGTCATGCAGACGCCCACCCTGAACGAAGCGCCCGAGTACGGCTCGGCCTTCTCCCGCGGCATGAAGATGGCCCTGGGCGAACAGACCTATTTGTTCATCTCGGGAACGGCCAGCGTCGACGAGTGCGGGGCCACGGCCCACGTCGGCGAGCTTCGGCCCCAGATCGAGCGGATGCTGCGGAACGTCCAGGAGCTTCTCCAGGCCCAAGGCGCAACGTTCGCCGACCTCGCCCACGCGGTCACCTATCTCAAGTCGGCCTGCTACGCCGATCGGTACCGGCAGATTTGCGCCGAGTGGGGCGTCGAAGAAGTGCCCCACACGATCGTCGAAGCCAACGTTTGCCGCCCCGAACTGCTGACCGAGATGGAAGCCGTCGCGGTGATTCGCGCCGTTTAGGCTCCTGAGCCTTGGACGATTACTTCCGCATACCATGCCCGCCAACAGGGATGCTCCTGGGGCGGACGATTCCATCGCGCCAATTTACCCGCGGTTTCAATCCACGCCCGCTCGCGAGCGGGCGCTCGCCGACATAGGGTGTAATTGAATCGAGCATCACTTCACCGTTTAAGGTCGGTTGTTCCTCTTCTGCGCGAACGTGAACGCTCAGCCGCCGGGGCCACCTGCGGCTGCGTCGAACTCCCGGAAACCGACACGGCGGTCCCGGTCGGCTACGGCGCCTGGTTCGGCTCGCCCTGCGACCGCGCCAGCAGTTCCGTCCTGTGACGGTACAACACCGCAATCAATTCATCGTCTTCGATGTATCCCAGCCCCTTGCCAACGTGGGGTTCGCCAAGAAACCCGAGATGTGCGAACAACTGACCGAGCCGGACGTCCGGCGAAAGTGCCCACACCTCGGCAAGAACTACCAACGCTTCCCGCGGAATGACTGAAGTCATGGGAGCAGATCTTCGATCCTCGGCAACGAGGCGTAGGCTCGCGGCAGTCTGCCAATCACCTCGACGCGAATCAACGTTCCCAGTGCCAGCTTCGCGATGCGGGTCGCCCGCGTCACTCCATTATACGGCACCCGTGCCCCGTCTGTCCCTTCGTAAACCCAGGGTGGAGGTATCCCCACCATCGATCGCCCGAACAACGAAATCTGCCGAGCGAGCTTCGTCGGGTCGGCTCCTTGCGGACGCGAGGGAGGAACTCGCAACTGACAGCGATCAACATCGCGAAAATCAGCCATTGCAGCCAGAGCAACTCCTGGTCAGCAGTCCACGTCTTCGCGCCGCACACGGTTTGCCGTGACTTCGTCCGACCACCAGCAGACTCGCACTTCCTCGCCTTCGAAAGAGATCGAGTAGGAGACATCGATCCGGCGCGGGTCGCGGCGTTAATTCTCGGATTGCGCGGCCGGCATCTGCATGATCAGATCGGCGTGGGCCGAAAGCACGTCGGGGGTCACCTCGACGTCGAGCTTCAGGCCGCGGAACCAGCTTAGGGGCGGGGCGACGAAACCCTCCGGGGCGGAGGTTGTGAGCAGGCCGCCGGTCGGATGGTCAACCAGGGCCGTCGAGGTCCAGTGGCCCCACCCGTCGCCGGTGGGCTGCCAGACGTATTGGCCCCCCAGGGGGCAGACCAACCTGGCGTCGAGCAGCAATTCGGCGGCGTCTTGGCAGTGTTCGCCGGGCACGTGCAGTTGCTGGGCGATCTGCTGCATCAGGCGGAGGTTGCCCAGGGTGGTCTCTCGGGTGCGGGCGTAGCCCATGTTGTTGAGCATGGGGGCAATGCGGCCTTGGGAGACGTCTTCGATGCGCAGGCGGATCTGGGCGGGCCGCTCGGCCTCTTCAAATCGAAGCTGGGGCGTCACCGCGGCAAGCACCTCGGGCTGGAACGAGAAGACGGTGAACTCGCCGTACTGGCGCCGCCACATTCCCGCGGGGCTCGAGGCATAGCCGGCCGCGTCGGCGCGGGCGGGGATGCCGAGGTTGAGCAGATTCAGCGGACCGAGAGGGCCGACCGCCCCGAGGTAGCCGATGAACACGTTGCGCAGGCCGCCCAACTCGCGGCTGGCCGGGTCGAGCAGCGGAAGCGAGGGCGGGCGGATCTCTTGCAGTCCGCCGAACAGACGCTGCTCGGCCAGCACGGCCTCGGCGGCGATGCCGTCGCCGGACACGGGAGCCAAGCGCGCCGCGTCGGGCGGGCCGAGCTTCCGCCGGAGCCGGTCGTGGTTCTGCCGGGCGAAAGGCGTCATGCGGGCGTCGATGACGATGCGCTGGCGATTGTCCGCGAGCGCCTCGCGTTTCAGGGCCACGGCGATCGGATCGAGCCGCTGCCAGTTCGAGCGGTAGAACTCGGCGAATTGCCGGTACGCCCGGGTCTCGGAAGGGCTGACGCGGTCGACCTCGACGTCGGGGATCGGCACCAATGCGCCGCGGTACCCACGAAGCGAGTCGTACACGTCGCCGTCGTCGAGCACGGCCTGGGTGCCGTCGGGGCGGGCGCCGAAGCCGCGCGGCAGGAAGCCGCCCCGGACAAGCTCGTCGATCGTGTCGCCCGGCTTTCCCTCGGTGGCCGAGGCGAGCAGGGCGAGTTGCACCAGTTCGACGTCGGCGACGGCCTGCATGCGACGGACGGACTCGACCCGGTAGTGGGGCCCGACGAAGTTGCGGAAAAAGGCGTCGGAGATGTAGACGAACACGGTGTCCTGGCGCGCCAGCGGCATGACGGTGCGGACGTGGCGGAACTCGTCCGACCGGCCCAGCGCGCCCTCGCCCGATCCGGTCTCGAGGAACCGCCGCACCAGGGTCTTCGATCGGGTGACGAAGTGGAAGTCGCCGTCGACCGCATAGTAGGATCGCACCGACCCGTCGGACGACGAGAGGAACGAGACCTCCCGGCCGGCGATGTCGATCTTCTCTTCGGTGGCGTCGTCGCCCTTCGCGAGGCGCTCCTGGCGCTGCCGTTGGAAGTCGGCGCCCAGGAGCAGGTTGTTTCGGGCGTGGAAGAGTAGTCCGAAGGCGCCGCCGTCGTGGAAGGACAGATCGGTGCCCACGATGGCCACGTCGGCCACGGTGGTCGGGCCGAGCAGCCGGGCCAGGGCCGTCTGTTGGAGCACGAGCGATTCTTCGAGCCGGCGTTTGACCTCGTAGTCGAGTCCCCGCAGGGCCACGAGGTTTTGCAGATCACCCCGCCAGGTGGCCAGCATGTCCTGCAGCCAGAGGAAGTTGGCGAAACTGCCGAATCGGACGTAGAGACACTCCTCGGGCACGCGCTGGGCGATGGGCTCGACTTCGACGCCGTCGGGCGGCGGCGGCACCTCGAGCGGAGGCACGTCGACGGGCTCGGGCAGCGGCCGATCGGCAATCTCACCCCGGGGCATCGGTCTGAGGAACCGGTCGCGCTCGACGGCCACGCGAACCGACTCGGTTCCCATGAGAAGCCCCAACTCTTCGGCGACGAACTCCTCGAACGAGTCGCCGCGTTTCTTTTCGGGCAGGGCCAGCCCCAGCCGGTGAGCCAACATGGTTTGCAGGTAGCTCTCGACCTGGGGCGGATAGTCGGGCTTCGCGAACAGCTCGGCCAGCAGGCCCGGCTTCTGGGTGTACTGGCGCCACCAGGCATCGAGGAGGCGACGGTGGGCCCCGGCGTCGGGCCGCGGGGTGAGGGTGAGGGCGTCGGCCCGGCGCGAGTGGACGGTCAACTCCAGGGGAGCGTCGCCTTGAAACAGGAAGTAGATCTTCGCCTTGGGAGGCGCGTCGAGGATCTCGCCGAACAATCGCCCCAAAGGTCGGCGCGATTGCTGGAGCACGTCCTTGACGCCCTTGAGCACGGGGCCCAGTTCGCTGGCGTCGACGGCCGGATAGAGCACGCGCCCGCCCGCCTCCGTGACCGCCAGCCCCGAGAGCCCCAGGGCCTCGGGCTGCTGGCTTCGGGGCAGGGTGATCTCGACGAGCCCGACGCCGAACGGTCGGCCGGCAGCGGCACTGGCCTGGAGTCGAATCTGGGCCTGGGCCGAGGCGGCGGGTATTGCGCCCGAGAGCAAGAGGACAAGCAGCCAAGACCTCCGTGGTTTCGACGGGCCCATTGCTGGTTCCTTCGAGAGTGCGTAACTTGTGCGCGCCGTGCGCGCATCTTGTGGGGCACGTTTCCAACGTGCCTTTGGATTGTGGGCACGTTGCAGACGTGCCCCACGTCAGGCGACTCGCGTCCCTCGTTGGTCGGCCCGTTCCCAGGATAGCAGACGCCGCGCGGGAGGGCTATGCTTCGCGCTGGCCGGGCTGCGCGCTCGCCTCGGTTTCGAGCCGGCCGTGCGGGCCCGGAGGATTGTCGCCGCGCGGCGCAGGTTCGGGCCGAGAGGCGTGTCGCGCCACGGCCGCCCGCACGAATCCGTCGAAGAGCGGATGGGGACGAGTCGGCTGCGACTTGAACTCGGGATGGAACTGGACCGCCACGAACCAGGGATGGTCGGGAATCTCGACGACCTCGACCAGCAGGCCGTCGGGGCTGGTTCCCACCACCTGTAAACCGTGGGCGGCGAACTGCTGGCGGTACGCGTTGTTGAACTCGTAACGGTGCCGATGGCGTTCCGAAATCTCGTCGCGCCCATAGCATGCGGCGGTCCGGCTGTTGGGGGCCAGGCACGTGGGCTGGGCACCCAGACGCATCGTGCCGCCCTTGTCGGTGATCGTCTTCTGCTCGTCCAACAGGCAAATCACCGGATGGCGGTTGTCCTTGTCGAACTCGGTGGAATTGGCTCCCATGAGCCCCACGACGTCACGCGCGAACTCGACGACGGCGCACTGCATGCCGAGGCAGATCCCCAGGAAGGGGATCTTTCGCTCGCGGGCGAACCGGACGGCTTCGACCTTGCCCTCGATGCCCCGTTCGCCGAATCCTCCCGGAACCAGAATGCCGTCGACCCCGGTGAGCAGGCGCTCGGCGCCTTCGCGTTGGACGGCCTCGCTGTGGACCCGCTGGATGCGAATCTGGGCGTGATTCGAGATGCCCCCGTGGTCGAGCGCTTCGTAGATCGACTTGTAGGCGTCGCGGTGCTCGGCGTACTTGCCCACGACGGCGATGCTGATTTCGTGCTCGGGGTTGCGCAGGCGGTGGACCAGGTCGCGCCAGGCGTCGAGGTTGAGCGGCCCGGTCTGGAGGCCCAGCCTCCGCACGATCAGCTCATCGAGCCCGCGCTCGACGAGGCTGATGGGCACTTCGTAGATCGAGAAGTCCTTGTCGCGCTCTTCGATGACCGCTTCGACGGGCACGTTGCAGAACAGGGCGATCTTGGCGCACTCATCGCGCCCCAACTCCCGCTCAGTGCGGCAGATGAGCACGTCGGGCTGGATGCCGATCTGCCGGAGCTGGCCCACCGAGTGCTGGGTGGGCTTGGTCTTCTGCTCGCCGGCCGCCTTCAGGTAGGGCACCAGCGTCAGGTGGATGTACAGGCAATTTTCCTTGCCGGCGTCCAAGGCGAACTGGCGGATGGCCTCGAGGAAGGGCTGGCTCTCGATGTCGCCCACCGTGCCGCCGATCTCGGTGATCACCACGTCGACGTCGGGGCCGTCGAGCTTGTGGATGGCGGCTTTGATCTCGTTGGTGATGTGGGGAATGACCTGCACGGTCTGCCCCAAATACACCCCGCGCCGCTCCTTCTCGATCACGGCCTGGTAAATCTGGCCGGTCGTGTAGTTCGAGTTGCGGGTGAGGGGGCCGTTGGTGAACCGCTCGTAGTGCCCCAGGTCGAGATCGGTCTCGCTGCCGTCGTCGAGCACGTAGACCTCGCCGTGCTGGTAGGGGCTCATGGTGCCGGGATCGACGTTGATGTAGGGGTCGAGCTTCTGCATGCGGACCGAGAGCCCTCGGTTTTCGAGCAGCATGCCGATCGACGCGCTGGTGAGGCCCTTGCCCAGCGAGCTGACGACGCCTCCGGTGACGAAAATATGCTTGGTCATGCGACTATTCTAGCGGCAGATGCACCGATCCACAAACCGGCGGTAGTCTTCGGGGGTGTCGATCCCGAACGTGGGTTCGTCGACCACCCCGACGAGGATGGAGTAGCCCGCCTCGATCACCCGCAACTGTTCGAGCCGTTCGAGCTTTTCGAGTCGCGAACGGGGCATCCGGGCCAGCCGCAGAAGGAAGTCGCGCCGGTAGGCGTACAGGCCGATGTGCTGATAGAAGCGGGGGGGATCGGCCTCGAAGGGGTCCTCGTCCGAGGGATGCGTATAGGGGATCGGGCTGCGACTGAAGTACAGCGCCCGGCCCGTCGAATCGAACACGACCTTCACGCACGCCGGGTCGTTGAGTTGCTCGCGGCGGCGGATGGGCGTGGCCAGCGTCGACATGACCGCCTCGGGATGCTCTTCGAGCAGGCGAACGGCCAAGTCAATCGACTCGCCCGACAGATCGGGTTCATCGCCCTGCAAGTTGACCACGATGTCGACATCGCCCAGGTGTCGGGCGACCTCGGCGACCCGATCGGTGCCGCTCTGGGCGTTCGGGTCGGTCATCTCGGCCCGGCCTCCGAAACGGGTGACTTCGTCGAAGATTTGAGGGTGATCGGTGGCCACGCAGATGCCCGACGGGTGCACGGCCCGCTGCGCCGCCTCGTAAGTGTGTTGAATCAAAGGCTTTCCCGTCTCGCGGAGAAGCAGCTTTCGGGCGAGTCGGGTCGAGCCCAGTCGGGCGGGGATGACGATGAAGCTCGTGCTGCGTACCCGCAGCTTCGGGGCGGGATGCGCCATGGCGGGGTCCTCCGTGACCGGGTTGAGCGATGGGCCATAGTATTACCCGATTTCTCGCAATCGGCATAGACCGCCCCGAAAACTAACTTTCCAGGGGGGATTGTTGGCCTATCCGAATGGCCGAGAGCCCTCCTTTTTGATGGGGGCCGACTCGCCTTCGCATGCTACACTTGCGCACCGCTGCGGAGGCCCTCCGACGCGGGTTGAAGCGTGTACGCCCGTTGGAGTTCAGCCTTCAGGCTGCGAGAAGACAAGCTGAAGCTCGAACTCCAACGTGGAGGGCGGAATTGTTCGAATTTCAGGGCGCTAAGGGGCCGAATCATGTGCGGAATCGTGGGATACATCGGCTGTGGCGAGGCGGTGGACTTCCTCGTGGCAGGCCTGCGCCGCTTGGAGTACCGAGGTTACGACAGCTCGGGAATCGCCACGCTGAACCGCTCCGGCGGATTCCGCATTGCCAAGCTGGCTGGCAGGATCGAACGTCTCGAGACGTGCCTGCAAGAGGTGCCCGCGTCGGGCCCGGTCGGGATCGGTCACACGCGTTGGGCCACCCATGGGGCGGCCACCGATGAGAATGCCCACCCCCACGTCGGGGGCGATACGGTGGCCGTGGTCCACAACGGGGTGATCGAGAACTTTCAATCGCTCAAGGCGAGGCTCGAAAGCGAAGGTTACGTGTTTCGCTCGACGACCGACACCGAGGTGATCGCCCACTTGATCGCCGCATGCCTCGACGAGCAGCCGGCGGTCGACGACATGGCTTCGGTGGGATACGCCCCGCTGGTCTCGGCCGTGCAAGCGGCCTTGGCCCAGTTGCGGGGCACGTACGGTCTGGCGGTGCTGTTTCGCGATCATCCCGACGTGCTGATCGCCGCCCGGTTGGGCAGCCCGCTGATCCTGGGCGTCGGCGCGGGAGAGCATTTCGTGGCCAGCGACGCCTCGCCCCTGGTGGGCCGCACCGAGAAGATCGTCTATCTGGCCGATCACGAGCTGGCCGTATTGACGTCCGATTCGCTTCGGGTGATTCACCGCGACCAGGGGCCGGTCCGGCACCACGTCGAGCGGCTCGACGTCGAGTCGGGCGATGTCGACCTGGGAGGATACGACCACTACATGCTCAAGGAGATCTTCGAGCAGCCCGAGGCCATCCAGAACGCCATGCGGGGCCGGCTCGACGAGGACGCGGCCACGGCCCACTTCGGAGGGCTGAACCTCACGCCCCAGCAACTGCGCAACGTCGAGCGGATCCTGATGACCGCCTGCGGCACGAGCTGGCACGCCGGGCTCGTGGGCGAATACCAGATCGAGGCGATGGCCCGGCTGCCCGTCGAGGTCGAATACGCCAGCGAGCTCCGCTACCGCAATCCGCCGTTGGGCAGCCGCACCCTGCTGTTCGCCATCACCCAGAGCGGCGAGACGGCCGACACGCTGGCGGCGTTGCGGGAGATGAAGCGGCAGGGGCACCCGACGCTGGCCATCTGCAACGTGGTGGGCAGCAGCATCGCCCAGGAGGCCGACGGTGGCGTCTACCTGCACGCGGGGCCCGAGATCGGGGTGGCCTCGACCAAGGCGTTCACCAGCCAGTGCACCGTGCTGGCGATGCTCGCCTTGTATTTCGGGCGTCTGCGCCACCTGAGCTTCGAGAGGGGCACCCAGATCATCCGGGCCTTGAAGGCGTTGCCCGACCGGATCCGCGGCGCGTTGGCCGCCAACGACGAAGTCCGCCGCGTTGCCGAGCGATACGCCGAGTGCAGGAACTTTCTCTACCTGGGCCGGCAGTTCAATTTTCCCACGGCGCTGGAGGGCGCGCTCAAGCTCAAGGAAATCAGCTACATCCACGCCGAGGGCTACCCCGCCGCCGAGATGAAGCACGGCCCCATCGCCCTGGTCGACGAGCGCACGCCCAGCGTGTTCCTCATGCCGCAGGGCCCGGTCTACGACAAGGTCATGGCCAACGTGCAGGAGATCAAGGCCCGGGGCGGCCCGGTAATCGCCGTGGTCTGCGAAGGCGACACCGAGGCGGCCCGGCTGGCCGACGAGGTGATCGCCGTGCCCCCGACCGAGGACTTCCTGCAGCCGATCGTTTCGATCGTGCCCCTCCAGCTTCTGGCCTATCACACCGCCGTGCTCCGGGGCTGCGACGTCGACAAGCCGCGGAACCTCGCCAAAAGCGTCACCGTCGAGTAGCGTCGGGGCGGCGGCAAGGTGATTCCTCGTACCGCACCTTCCCGCCCACGATCGTGCAGACGACCCGGGCGTCGCGAATGAGCGAAGTGTAGCAGACGGCCCGCATTTTCGCCACTGTTTGAGCTGTTGTCGCGACATCCCCACGATACCTGGTCGCCCGATTCTTCGCAGCCTTCTCGGCCCGCGGTCCTTACCGAAAGATTCCTCACGATTGACACAACCGGGACAACCTGAGTTGGATCGGCAGGAATTTCCGATTCATGCGTTTTGGGCGTTAACGTCCTCAGGGCCAAATTACGATGATACTAGCGGCGGGGAGGATTGGGAAGTTTTCCTTGCCGAGGGTGCAAGCTTTCCGGGCGGCCAAAACGGGGTGAAGCCCCGGAAAGCTCGAGTGCCAACGTCCGAGGGGGCGGGGTCGTCCGGCGGGATTTCCGACTCAGATCGGGGGATGCTTCCCCCCATTGGCTGCTGGGTGGCCGATCTGGGCAGGAGGGCGAACCGCCGCCGGCGATTCCGTCTCCTCGGAGCACCCGTCAAAGCCGCAGGATCTCGAAGATCGACTGGGCGACCGTCTGCGGATCGCGCGCGATCGACAGGACGACGGCCGCGATCAGCATCCCCCCGGCGCCGAGCAGGCCGACCGCGCGGGGGTTTCGCGGAACCTCGAGCCGCGCCAACGCCGCGCCCAACGCAAGCTCCAAACGGCGCCATCCCTGGGCACTCTGGTTCGCACTGGTGGCGACCAGCGAAACGTTGCGCATGGTCGTCACGGTTTCGATGTGCCACTGGATGCCGAGGTTGGGCATCGACACGCTCTCACCGGCCCAGCGGGCCTCCGCGTCGAGCCGGGTCACCACGTCGGCGAGGACGGGCCGAAGCTCGTCGCCGGCCACGTTGTACACGACCAGCCGCGGGCGCAGCGTCAACAGCACGAACGCCAATCCCAACCCGTAAAGCGCGACCAGCAGCAGCCAGACCCCGGAGCCGAAGCGGAGCGTGGCCGCCACCGGGCAGAACAGCTCGATCGGCCCCACGATCATCAGCCCCGACAGGGCCAATCCCAACGCGGCCGCGTCGCGCGTCCCCGACACGAGAAAAGGACGCCGGAACAGGTTGATCGTCCCGATCAACAGGATGTACACGGCCAGCGGCCCCAACGCCAAACACAAGCGAAACGGATCGATCAACGACGTCACCTCGACAACCGTCTTACGAATTCGTGTTTTCGCGCCCCGGGGCGTCGTCGCCCGCGTCGGGCGACTCGGCCTCCGGGTCCCGCTCCGACTGCCCGCCCTGATCGCGCGCGCGTTGCATACGGCGGAGTTCGGCCTGGATTCGGGCCTCCTGCGTCACGTAATCCTGCTTCAATTTCGAGAAATAAAACCGCGTCGAAATCATGTCGGCCAGGGCCAGCAGGAGGATCCACACGACCAGCACCAAGACGGCGAGCCAGACCAGCAGAACCAGCCACCTCGGGACGGACAACAGGCTGATCAACTGGCCGACCAGGATCCCCGTTCCAATGAGCCCCAGCATGGCGCTGGTCTGCATCCGGCGGCGGAACTGGCGAGCCCGATAGTCGAGCTCGCGGGGATCCAACTCGTTCCGGCGCTTCTGGACGCGGTACCACGTGCGCATGTGCGCGTCGACCAGCCAGCCGGCCGCGACGAACAGCACCAAGGCAACCAGGATCGACGACCAGACTTCCATCGGTTCGCATTCGTCGAAGACGTGTCCACGGTTCGCGCCCACCGGGCCGGGCGAAGTTGGCTCCCGTCCCTTTCCCGGAGGGAGGCGACCTCACCCACCGCTTCGTATTCTAGCAGCCGCCCCCGCCGGCTGCCCATCCCCGCCCGATCGGATTCGGCACCCGACGGCACGGCGCCTCGTGTCACTGGGCGACCCCGGCGGTCTGGGGCTCGTCCGACGCCGGCCCATCGACCGGGCGCGAGCCGGCAAAGACCGATTCGTACCGGATCGCGTCTTGGGGGCAAACGTTCAGGCAGCGGGCGCAACTGTAGCAGTCGGCGCCGAAGAGCTTTCCGGCCACTTTGTCCCGGGCCGCGTCCAAGGGACAGGCCCGCGCGCAGGCACCGCACTCGTTGCATCGCTCGGCGTCGACGTGCACGCCCGTCAGGCTTACACGCTCGGCGATCCACGAAACCAGCCCGAAGGGACAGATGAACTGGCAGAACGGTCGGTAGACGGCGAGGCCCAACCCGAGCGAAAGCGCGACCACGGCCACCAGCGACGCGTAGTCGAAATCGAGATCGAATAGATTGAACGGATTGATGTAGTGATAGAGAACCAGCCCTTCGCGCCCGCCGACCACCCCGAACAGCAGCAAGAGGACCACGACGAACAACGAGGCACGGATCCCGTTCGAGATCCAGAAAGGGACCTTGTGCCGCTTAATCCGTCTGAAAAGGGGCAGGCTGTAGACGAGCTCCTGAAGCGCCCCAAAAGGACACCCCCAGCCGCAAATGAGCTTGTTTCCCACGACGGCCAACGCCAGGAAGAAGACGAACCCCAGCACCTTTTCCGTCACCGAGGGATACAAGCCGACCATCGACTTGAACACCTTGACGACCCCTTCCATGGGATTCGGCGCCTTGCCCAGAAAAAATCCGCACACGACCACGGCGACCACCAGCGCCGCCACGTAGGGCGCGCGGGGATACCACACGTCGCGCTCGGCGTCGGAGGCCAGCCGCGGCCGGCCGAGCCGGGTGAGAAAGACGAGCCCAAACAGCACCAACGCCGCGTACACGTAGTACTTCAGACCGCTGGGGTGATGGCTCAACAAATGAGCGGTCGCGTGATCGAGTTCGTCCTGCGACACGCCGAGCTTCGCGAGCGGCCGGCCCTTGGGTACGTCCAGCGGCAGACCGAGTTCCCGCGCAAGCGCCTTGCCGGTCACGCCGAGTTCGGGGGCGATCTCGCGAATCGACGCCTGCACGGTGAACGAGTTGCCTGAAGGGCTCTCGGCTCCGCGCTCGCGGCCCCAGCCGAATGCCACGATCACGATCGCAACGGCACAAGTTCCGATCAGCCAGATCCACTGGACGGGCGACAAGCGCGTCAGGTACCGCATCGAAAGCACCTTTTTCCAAGCAAGAAAGGCCGGCGCCGGCTCGGGGCGAAGAAGTCTTCATCGCCTTCGCATGCGCCGGTGCCAAGGTCGGCCGACGAGGACGGCCCGCGCCGGCGTGTCCCAGTGTAGCCGCCGCAATGCCGGGCTGTCGAGCCCGCCGGAAATGCAATCGCTCGTTGCTTCGTCGAGCGGTTCGTCGCCTGGATGTTGACCGCTGCGCTGATGATGTGTTAGACTACGATACGTGCATCGTGCGGTCCCACCCGTCGTCCTGAGCCGGCCGAAGCCACACACCGCGACCATGCAGCTCCCCACCCGAGCCATCGTTCCTTGGCTTCTTGCCGGATGCCTCGCCCTGGTGTCGGGCGTCGGCGAGGCGTGGCACCTGGTTCCAGGATCCGGCCACGCCGTCGAGTTGCCCGGCGGCCTTCTGCTGCTCGGTCTGACCCGCGCGCCAACGACGCGGGGCGACGGGGGCGACACCGCCTTGGGCCATTCGCGAGGCGATTCGTTCCCTTGCTTCGGCGAGGACGAGTGTCCCATCTGCCGCCTGTGTGCGCAGGGAAAATCGCCGGCGAAGGCGGCGCGCTTCTTCGCGGCGTTTTCGGTTGCTCACGCGGTCTCGACCGCTTCGCCACCGGCTTATCGCGCCGCCGCGCCGTCGGACTTCGACGTGAGGGCTCCGCCCCTCGTTTGAGTTGGTGCTGAGCGTTTCTTGCTCGTGCGTTCTGGACCACGTCGCTTCGGCGGTTCGCTCCGTCTTCGGGCTGTGCCGCGTCGCGGTGTTGCGATTTCCCAAGGCCGGGGCCGTCGCATTCCGCCGATCCGCCCCTCTCGGGCACGCTGGTCCATGAAACCATGCACTCAACCGATCGACCGAGGAGATGACTCATGACGGCCCATTCCTTTTCGGCCAACGCCACCCGGCCGCGGCGTTGCGATCCGCCCGGGCGGGAATTCCACCGAACCGCGTTCACGTTGGTCGAGTTGCTGGTGGTGATCGCCATCATCGGCGTCTTGATCGCCTTGCTGTTGCCCGCGGTGCAGGCCGCGCGCGAAGCGGCGCGGCGCGCCCAGTGCTGCAATCACCTCAAGCAGCTCGGCCTGGCCGTGCACAACTACGCCGATTCCCACCGCGTCCTGCCCATCGGGTTGCAGGCGTCGCCGCTGGGGATCGGGACGGGCGGCCGCCCTCGCATGCCGGGTCATACGGCCCTGGCGATGATTCTGGCGTTCCACGAGCAGGCCAACGTGTTCGCCTTGTACCACTCGGAAGTGGCCAATTCCCACGAAATGAACCGCGAGGCCACCCGGGCGCAGATCAACGTCTATCAGTGCCCGAGCGACGATGCCTCGGGGCGAACGGCCGTCAACGAGGGCATGCGGACCGAAATGAGCCGGTCGAATTACGCCGTGTGCTTCGGCGCGGCCACCATGCTCCGCAACGCGAACGGGATCAACATCATGGAAGACCCGAACCGCGCGGGCATCGACTTCGAGACGGACGGGGCCTTTCGGATCGACGAATCCCGCCGATGGTGCTGCTTCCGCGACGGCACCTCGAACACGGCGCTGGCCGGGGAGCTTCTGGCCGGCAAGGACGATTTCAAGAGCCCCGCCGATAAGCAGTGGGACGCCCGCGGCATGTGGGCCTGGCACATGATGGGCTCCTTCGCCTACACGCACCTCCACGTGCCCAATGCCCCGGCCGGCGACGCGATGCACGCGGCCGGTAGCCTCGACTGCGTGGACCAGCGCGACATGCCCTGCGACAACGCGCACGGCAGCGCCTGGGACGAATTCCACGCCGCCGCGCGAAGCCGCCATCCCGGTGGGGTGAACATCGTCTTCGGCGACGGCCACGTCGATTTCGTGCAGGAGACGATCGAGTTGCGCCTCTGGCGATGCCTCGGGACGATCGACGACGGACAAGTGCCCTGAAAACGCGCGCCGGCGCTCTCGGCCACGGCGCTCGAAAAAGTCGACGCGGGCGCGTACAATGGCCCCGATTCCACGCGGTCGGGCAACGATCGCTGCCGCTCGGCCGTGCCCGACCGTTCGCCAGGGGCGCTTCGCAAATCCCTCTCGATTGCCGTAGACCATGGCTCCTCCTCGTTTCTTCTACTTCGATCTCGGCAACGTTCTGGTCCGGTTCAGCACCGAGCGCATGTACCGCCAGATGGCTCAGGTGTCGGCGGGCGTGGCCGCGGAGCGAATCCGTGAGGTCGTCGTCGAGGACGGGTTGCTGCGCCAATACGAATTGGGGCACGTCTCCGACGAGCAGTTCTACGAGACGTTCTGCCGCAGAACGGGCACGCGACCCGACCTCGACGCCCTGATGCGGGCCGGGAGCGACATCTTCGAACTCAACGCGAGCATCCTTCCCGTCGTGGGCCATTTGCAGCAGGCGGGCTATCGCCTGGGAGTGCTGTCGAACACCTGCCGACCGCACTGGGCGCACGTCGCGGCCCGATTCCCGGTGCTTGCCGAGGCGTTTCCCGTCCGGGCGCTGAGTTTCGAGATCGGGGCGGCCAAGCCCGACGCGGCCATTTTTCGCGCCGCCGCGGAACTGGCCGGCACGGCGCCCGAGGAGATCTTCTTCACCGACGACGCTCCCGAGCACGTCGCCGGCGCGAAAGCCGCGGGAATCGACGCGGTCCCGTACACCTCGACGTCTCGACTGGCCGAGGAGCTGCGCCGGCGCGGCGTTCGGTTCAACTATTAGCTCAACTATTAGCTCGACCGCCCAAACGCGACGCGGCGCCGTCCGGCGCGTTGCGGTTTTCGACGCGTTGCGGTTTTCGACGCAAAGCGATACCTTGAAGGCAGGTCGCGTGCGCAACGGAAAAATTGGAGGAACGGAGGGATCGGCCGTGTCTGCGCATCTTATCGCATTGCTGGCTCTGGCTGCCCCGCCTGTCGAGGGGGCTGAGGCACGGGCTGCCGTTCGGGAGGTCGTGGCAGCCGCCGACCAGATGGGGCCGCGCACCGGGGCGGAACTCCGCGATGCCGTGCGCTTGGCGTTGCGCCGCTGGGCCCGCCCCAGCGACGTCGAGGCCGACGAGGCCGCGCGCGAACTGCTCGTGCTCTACGGCGAACTGCTGGCCGACGCCGCGTTGTCGAATCCGCAGAGGTTGGCCCTGCTGGGCAAGGTCCGCATCCGGCTGAGGAAACTGAGCGAGCAGATCTCGAAACGAGTCGCTCGCGAAGAGCCGCCGGTGCGAGGCGCCAAGCCCGAGTCGGTCGATCTTCCCGGCGCAAGGGCCGGCACGTTGGCTCAGCAACTCGGCGCCCGGGCAGTCGGAGGGGGCGCCGCGGCAGGGGCCGGCGCGGGAATCGGTCCCGCGCGAGGCGGAGCCGGCACGCCCACCGCCGACTACGGGCAGGAGTTGGTCGACTTGATCCGGGCCGTCATCCGCCC
>Ga0334899_1000832_pt1 | contig 34429 bp, 22 predicted proteins | sample GraSluR3_MG_FD_207219 | JGI IMG/M metagenome (GOLD analysis project Ga0334899, IMG submission 207219) | Sludge microbial communities from methane-producing bioreactor in Wageningen University, Netherlands - Granular Sludge_8_08-R3 | ecosystem: Engineered > Bioreactor > Anaerobic > Unclassified ...
GCCACGAAGACCTTGCCGCCGGCCACGGTGGGACCGGTGAGCCTTCCGCCGATCTCGGCCTGCCATCGCGGACGCAGTTCGGCGGGCACGGCCGTCGCCGTCGAGCCGCTTCGGCCCGCGTCGTGGCGATAGGTCGGCCAGTCGGCCGACGGATCAACGCGGAAGGAGCCCGCATCCAGCAAACCCTCGTAGGCCGGCCCGGGCTGCAACCTCGGCCCTTGCTCGTTGGGCTCGAGGTATTGCCCGCTCTTCGACGCCAGGGCGTTGAACCCGGTGAGCTTGGCGGCGACGTAGCATCCGCAGGCGTGGGCCGGGGCGTACAGCAGGCCGTTGCAGGGCATGACGCCGTACTTGCAGACGCCTCGGGCCCAACTGTTCCACAACACCTCGCCCGACTCGAGGTCGATGAACTCGGTCCCCCGGCGACCCCCGAGAATGTAGCGTTCGGTGGCCTTGTTCAAGTAACAGCGATGATGGTGCCCAGGGTTTTCGGGCTCGACCTGCATGAGGATCTCGCCCGAGCCCAGGTCGTATTGCACTGCGAAGTACGGACCCCAGGAGGGGCCTCGCTTGCCCGTGGTCCGCCCCTCCCAGGGCTTGAACCCGCCCAGCCAAAGCGCCCCGCGGATGACGAACGCGTCGCGCACGTCGCAGAGCGACGCCTCGCGGGTCCACCGCGGCTTGCCGGTCTGGGCCGACAGAACCGAGACCTCCTTGCCACTGGCGCAGACGAGCAGGTCGCCGTGGACCAGGCGCAACGGTCCGCGCGCGGTCGACCACTGCTCCCGGCCCGTCTTCAAATCGAGGCAGATCACGCCCTTGCCGGTCTGGCAGAACACGCGGTCGCCTTGGGCGCAGAGGCTCAGCGTTCTCAGCCCGCGCGTGTCGGGGTCTTCCTTCTTCCAGAGCAGCCGGCCCGACTCGGCATCCAGAGCCAAAAGAGACTGCCGGGCTTCGCGCTCGATCGTGCGGAAATGGGTCACGAGCGGCTCGGCGGTGTCGCGGTCGTAGACGGGCGAGCCCTCGCGGCGCGCGAGCCGGGCCCATTTCTCCACCTCGGCGACTCGCTCGTCGGTCACGTCGCGAACGACCAGCAGCAGCACGCCCTCGTGCAAGACGATCTCCTCGGTGCCCTGGGTCCCCTCATACACCGTGAGCGTCTCGCCGGTCGCCGCGTCGACGGCGCTTACGGGCGCGAAATAGCCCAGGGTCACGTAGACGCGGTCGCCGACGGCCACGAGCTTTCGCTGAAGCTGGCTGGGCGCCTGGCCCCAGTTGATCAGGTGGGGGTACCAGGTGGCGACGGGCACTTCCCAAAGCAGGATGCCGTTGAAGGCGTCGCGGGCCACGAGGCGCCAGCGGGGCGCCTGGCGCAGCGACGCGACGGGCGTCTGGTCGACGATGTAGAAGATCCGGCCGCCGGTCGAGACCACGGCGTTGATGCTCGGCGTGTGCTCGTGGCTCCGCGCGTGCCGGGGCTCGGCGTTCCACTGGAGCCGGCGCGGCGGCCCCACCCGCTCGTCGCGAGCCACGGCATTGCCGCTCGGGTCGTGCATGTAGTGGGTCCACTCGTCGATGTCGGCGGGGCGGGGTTTCACCGTCTTCTGCCAGCGCCCGTCCCGCTTCCGGCAGAGCGCCCCGCCGGGCGCCAGCACGCGCATCGCCTCGTCGAGCGCGATCCCGCCGAGATCCTCGGCCACGAGCAGGTTGATCAGGTTGTCGGCATAGGGGAGGCGCTTGCCGTCGAAACGGTCGACCGAGACGGGCCCGTACAGCCCCATCTCGCGGATATGCTCGCGCGCCAGGGCCACACGATCGGCATCGGTGTCCAGACCGTGGACCAGAGTGTTTTCGCCCTGGTACAACGCCGCGGTCAAGCGACCGTCGCCAGAACCCAGGTGGACGATCAGTCCGCTTGCCGAACCGGCCGCTTCGAGGATCGGCCGTGCCGGGTCGGCATGGGCGGCGGCAAGCGCCGCCGCTACGCAAGACACGAAGACCACGATTCCCGCATGAAACCGACTGCCCGTCCGCGACGACTCGAACATGACCTGGCCTCCTGCTGACGTTGGGGGAACGCAAAACGCGAGGAAACTCGGATCGGCCCGCGCCGACTTCAATGCCGCTGGGCCGCGGCGGCTACGCCTCGAACAGCACCGCGAACAGCTTCTCGACGTAGACGCGGCTGCGGCGGTGCGACTCGACGGCGTCCATGGTGTGCGGCGTGCCGTTCTCGACCGCCTGCTCGAGCACCAGGAGCGGCTCGACGCCCTTCGTCTTGAGCCCCGCGGCCACCTTGGCGTGATCGATGTCGCCGTCGCCGAAGTACTCCGTCCACACGCCGTCGCGCGACTGGCGAAGGTGCAACTCGGCGACGCGGTCGCCGTACCGCTCGACCACTTCGTAAACCCGCTCGACGTTGTTGCCGCTGCCGCGGTAGACCCAATGGGTGTCGAGGCACAGCTTGACGAGCTTGGGGTCGGTCCGGGTCATCACGTGGTGGAACTCGCGCCCGTCGTTCTGCCAGGCCGGGGCGTGGAAGTGGTAGGCCAGCGCGATTCCCAACTCGGCCAGGCGGCCGCCCAGCCGCGTCATCTCCTCGGCCTGGGTCGCGAGCTGCGCGTCGGACTTGGCCTCGCCCCGCAACGGCGCGGGGTCGACCACGACGATCCGCACGTCGATCATCTCCTTGGCTTTCGCCGCGGTGGCGACCACCCGTTCGACCTCGGTCTCGGCCGCCGCCGCGTCGTGCAGGGTGGCGCTCGTGTAGAACGACCGCATGGCCAGGCCGTGCTTTTTCAAGAGCGGAACGATCCGCTCGGCGGCGGCCGGGTCGCCGAGCATCGCTTCGAGCCCGTCCATGCCCGACCGCTTGACCTCGGCGAATCCGCCGTCGAGATCGGCGTTGAAATCCTTGTTCTCACGGCGGTACATGTTGATCCAGCAGAACTGGTTGCAGGCGACGTGCAGCTTCGCCGCGGCGGCCGATCGGCCGGCGAGCGGCGCCGCCAGGGCCGTCGCGGCCGCGCCTTGAAGAAAACGTCGACGTGGGATTGCGCGCATGGTGATTCTCCTCGCAACAAGGATGGGCGGGATCGCTGCCCGGCGAGACCATTATACCGAGCAATCATCTCGAGCGCCCATCACCACGTCGCGGTGCCGCGCCTTACGGGGTTTCCGTTGCTTGACGCCATCTTCTATCGCTACCACGGGGGTATAATACACCCCACAAAGAGGGTCCTCCGACGTGTGGAGCGTCGAAGCTCTCGCCGAAGGAAGAGCCTCGCGTTGCGCGGTGCATTGGGGGGTAGGAGGAGTGGCAACGACGGGCTGAGAAAAACCACGGATGACAGTGCCCCCGGATTACAGTCAAACGGACTTCAGCCGACGAGTTTTCGTTTGAAGGACATGGTATGATGATAACGAACAGGGGCGGTTGAAGAGATCCGACAGCTCTTCAACAGCCTGCTGTTCAGAACTGCGGCAGCTTCACCGGCGTTGGGGTGGTCATCACAGGTTAGTTTGGGCAGCTGCAGGGCGTCATGGCGAACGGACAAGGGGGATGACACGGTGGGTAGCATAGGATTCCGGGCAAAGATGCCTGTGGCGGTGAGCGGTCGATGGCTGTTCGCGGGTTGCCTGCTGGCCGCTGTGGCGACCGCCGCACAGGCCGAGCCCATGCTGGTGGACAATGGCCGTGCCGCGGCCCAGATCGTGATCGCCGCCCAGCCGGCGCGCATGGCCCGCCACGCGGCGAAGGAACTTCAGGCCTACATCGAGAAGATCTCGGGTGCGAAGCTGCCGATCGTCGTCGAGCCGTCGGCAGGCGCCAGCCGGGTGTACGTCGGGGTAAGCGAACACACCGAGCGTCTCGGCATCAGCGTCGAGGGTCTGGCCGACGGCGCGTTCCGGATCGCCTTCGGTACCGGGTGGCTGGCGCTCGTGGGGCCGGATCGGGATTTCGTGCCGGTCGAGCCCTGGGGGCGGCGCCGCCAGGACTCCGAGCGCGTCGACGGAGAGTGGGGCGAAATTGCCGGGGCGCCCTTCCAGTCGCCGTTCCACTGGCTGTACATGCATTACTACCCGGACCTCGACGTCTGGGAATTCGACGACGCGGGCACGCTCAACGCGGTGCACGAGTTCCTGCGCGACCTGGGCGTACGCTGGTACGCGCCGGGCGATCTCGGCGAGGTCGTGCCGCGCCGGGCCGACATCCCCCTGCCGGAAATCGACCGGGTCGTGCGGCCGGATTTCCCGGTGCGCAGCCTGCGTTACGGTTACGCCCAGCACGGGCTGGGCGAAATCGCGGCCTGGAACCTGCGCCTGGGGTTCAACCCGGGTCACCGGCGGCTCGGCCACGTCCAGCCGGGGCACGGCATCAAGTGGGTCATCGGCCGGCCGGAGATGCGTGCGGCGCACCCGGAGGTCTACGCGCTGAACAACGGCGAGCGCGCCAACGAGGCGCCCTGCCTGTCGTCGGAGGAGTTGTTCGAGAAACACGTTGCCTACGTGCGCGCCCTGCTGGACCACTACGGCGAGCCGATGGTCAACATCGACATGCCCGACGGCTACGGGGGCGTTGCCTGCCGGTGCGAGCGCTGCCGCGGGCAGGCGACGCCCGAGCGCGGCTCCAACGGTGCGCTGTCCGATTACGTCTGGGGTTACCTGAACCGCGTGGCGCTCGAGATCCACAAGTCGCACCCGGACCGGATGGTGAGCGGCCTGGCCTACAGCGCCTACCAGCTGCCGCCGGAAAAGATCGAGACGATGAGCCCCAACCTCGCGATCATCGAGTGCCGCTGGCGCAGCCACTTCCACGACCCGGAAACCGCCGCGCGCTTCCGGGCGATCCGCGAGGCGTGGCTGGCGAAGCTGCCCTCGCGCGAGTGGTACGTCTGGGATTATTACCTGCACAGCCGGCCGGGCAGCCGGGGCATACCGGTCTACTTCCCGCGCCTGGCCGCCGCGGACCTGCGCGAGCTCAAGGGGGTGTCCCGGGGCGACCTGATCGAAACCTACAAGAACCATGACATGGTCGATTACCGGCTGAGGACGCCCGAGCACGACTACGACCCGCTGGCAGTGGACCACCTGAACATCTACGTCACCTCCCGGCTCTGGTGGGACGCGGACCTGGACCTCGACACGCTGCTGGACGAGTATTACGAACTGTACTACGGCCCGGCGCGGGAGCAGATGAAGGCGTTCATCGAGTACAGCGAGCAGAACTGGCCGGGCATGAACCGGGACGCGGAAAAAGTCGGCCGCGCGCTTGTCCTCCTGGAGGCGGCCCGGGCGGCGGTCGAGCCCGATACGGTCTACGGGCGGCGCGTCCAGCGGCTGGCCGATTACGTGCAGCCGCTTTACGCGCTGCGCGAGCAGCTCGGCCGGGCGCGCAAGAACGTGCCGTCGGCGCGCGTGCTGCCGGTCGCCGCGCTGGCCCGGAAAACGCTCGACGGCCGCCTCGACGACGAGGAATTCTGGCCGCAGTGGCGGACGCTGCAGCTGTTCGACCTCGAAACCGGCGGCTCGGCGCCGCACGGCCGGGGCGGCTGGGTGCGGGTGTTCCGGGCCGGGGACGCGCTCTACTTCGGGATTTACTGCGCGGAGCCGGACACCGCCGACCTCGCCGCGGCGCCCGTGGGGGACATCCGGGCCGGCGACTTCGTCGAGATCCTGCTGGAGACCTCGACCTACTCGTATTACCGGATCACGGTCAACCCGGCCGGGGCGCTGGTCGACGCCGATTGCGGGGAGGACGGGGTCGGCGAGCGCTGGCAATCGGGCGCCGAGGCCGCCGTGCACGTCGGCGAGGGCTACTGGAGCGTCGAGGTGCGCGTGCCGCTGGCCGGAGACGGCGCCCGGGCGGTCGACCCTTTGCTGGGTGTCAACGGGCGCATGCCGAGCGAAACCTACCCCTGGTACTTCAACGTCGGGCGGCAGCGGGTGCGCGGCGGGGAAGTCGAGCGCACCGCCTTTTCGCCGACCGGCGGCGACGAGTTTTCGGTACTCGGGAAATTCGCGGAGTTGTGGTCGCGGTGAACACTGCCGTGTGGCGCCCCGGCCGTCGCCGCTTCGGGCAACTTGACGGCGGGGAGCGCGTTGCCATGCGGGAAACCGACCACGGCGCAGACCCGATCCGTGATCTTGCGGGCAACCTTCACGTTGCATGAGGCCACGCACACCAGGAGTAATCCGGGGGATAATCCGGGGACATAAGATAATCCGGGGACACAATACGGGTATTGACAAAATGGGGTGTCTTGCGGTAAGTTGTTCGCATGGCAAGGCTGGCACGAGTCGTGATCCCGGGTATGCCGCACCACGTCACGCAGCGTGGGAACCGGCGGCAGCAGACGTTTTTCGGCGACGGCGATTACGCGGCCTAAATCGACTCGATCGCCGAGTGGTGCCGCGAGGAAGGCATTGATGTTTGGGGCTATTGTCTCATGCCCAACCATGTCCACCTGATCGTTGTGCCGCGAACGGAGCAGAGCTTGCGGCGGGCGATCGGCGAGGCCCACCGCCGGTACACGCGGCGGATCAATTTCCGCGAGAAATGGCGGGGCTGCTTGTGGCAAGGGCGGTTCGGGGCGTTCGTCATGGACGAGCCGTATCTGCTGGCGGCCGCGCGCTACGTCGAGCGGAATCCCGTGCGTGCCGCCCTAGCGGCCGACGCCGCCGACTGGCCCTGCAGCAGTGCGGGGGCCCACTTGTCGGGCCGCGACGACCGGCTGGTCCAGGTCGCTCCGCTGTTGGCGATGGTGGGGGATTGGCGCGGGCTGCTCGACAGTGCGTTGCCCGAAGCGGAACTCCGGGACTTGCGCCAGCACGCCCGCACGGGCCGGCCGCTGGGAAGCCCCGCGTTTCTGGAGCGTTTGGAGGGCATGGTCGGCCGCATTCTCCGTCCCCAGAAAGGCGGCCGTCCCCGCAAGTTGCCCAAGCATCCATAACTGGTATTATGTCCCCGGATTCCCGATTCCCTCCGGATTCCCTCCCCGGATTCCCCTGCTCGGCTACCTGAACATCGCGGGGCTCAAACTGGCCCTGCTGTTGAACTTCAAGAACGCCAGGCTGGAATGGAAACGCATTGTCAAGTGAGAGACTTCATCACCGCAGCTTCTTCCACTCGTCGACCATCGCCAGGAAGCTGTTCCAAGGCATGATGCTGTGCACGCTGGGGCTCGGGGTCACGATGAGCCCTCGTTTGCCGAGCACGTCGAACGTCTCGCGGAGCGCCCGGCGGGGCCATTCCGGATCGCCGCCCCCGAGGAAATGCACGTTACTCGGGCCCATCCAGAAGCTCTTTCGCCCGGCCATCCGGTCGCGGATCTTCGCCAGGTCGCACCCTTCGGCGGCCGCGTCGAGGTGCAGCAGGCAGTCGAAATCGAGCGAGGCCAGGTAATCGAGCATGGGCATCAGGCCCGTGTTGACCGTGTACCCGATCAACCGGCCCGCCCCGTGCACCGCCTCGATCTCTTGGCGCAGCAAGGGTCCCAGGAACTCCTCCAGCATGCGGGGACTGTAGAAGTCGCACGTCTCGTAGAAGCCGTTGCGCCGGATCACGTCGGCCCCCAGCTCGCAGGCGATTTCGATGTGGCGGAGATTGCGCCCGTGCTCGAACTCGAGGTACGCCTTCACCAGATCGGGCCGTTCGACGACCATCATGCAGATCTGCTGCGACCCGCAAAGCTGCATCGCCCCGGTCAGCCCCAGGCCCACGTGGGCGATCGTGGCCAGGCCCAGACGCTCGGCCACGGCGCGCATGGCGGCGCACTCGAAGCGGACGCGCTCCAATTCGTCGCGCCCGTCGAGCGGGCGGAGGATGTGCCGCAGGCACTCGAGGTCGCGCTCGTCTTCGAGCCACGGCCGGGTGAAATGGCCGATCGTGAAGTCGCTCCAGAAGGGCACGTCGAGCCCGTGCGGCCATCTCTCGTCGTATCGGACCGCCGCCCGAATGTCGCCGGCGGGGGTGCGGTAGACTTTGTGAATCTGCCCGTCTTCGAACCACACTCGGCTCGTCACCTCGGGATGGGGCCGGTAGTAAAGCGACATGAAGAAATTGGCCTGGTAATCGCCGAGGGGCAGGGCCACGGCCGGCCCCACGCCGAGCGCCTTGACGCAGTACTCGGCCATTTCCTGCTCCGAGGGGCCGAACGGGAACTGCCACACCCGGCCGACGCGCTGCTCGGGCGTCAAGGGATTGAAGAAGGGCGCGCAGGGCACGTAGTCGACCGGCTGCCGGCGCAGGGCCGCCAGCAGACGATCGCGATGGGACATTCGCGGCGTCATGGCGATTTCACTCTTGAGGCCCCTCGGCGCGCAGCTCGACGCGGGCGATGCCGAACCACGGGCGGTTCCCGATCGGACCCTGCGGGGCGGTGTTCCGCACGACGATCTCGACGTCGCCCCGGCCGATCAGCCCGGCGGGAATCGCGATCTCGTGGCCGGTCAGGGCGTCGTCGGTGAAGGGCGCCGGCCCCTGGTGCACCGGCTTGCCGGCCACGAGCACCTCCATGGGCACGTCCTTCTCGCCCGGCACCGTGTAGCGCAACCCGAACAGCGTGAGCGAGAGAGACCCCGGGGGCGGCTCGTCGAACCGCACCGTGACGGCGATTCGGCTGTACTCGCCGGTCGAGGCCGCATAGAGGTGGTTGCCCCGGGTCGTGACGGGCGTCTCCTGCCGTCCGATGTACAGGAAGTTGCCGCCGCGGCTGTCGCCGTACCGCAGGGCCCCGCCGCCGAAGAACTCGCTCCCGGCGATCACCAGGGGCTGCGCGGCCGGGTCGAATCGCTTCACCACGGGCGGGCCCAGCAGCCTGGCCAGATGGGCGATCGCGCCGGTGGCGCGGGTCGCCTCGAAGGCGTTGGCCGCGTTGGCGTGCGACGACGATTTCGTGGCCGAGGTCACGTCGGCACGCAGCAACTCGGCCAGACGCCTCGCCTCGGCGAAATGCTCCCGCGCCTCGTCGCCCCGGCCCGACCGGCCCAACTGGAAAGCCCGCGCGCACTCGTGCAAGTAGGCGATCGTCTGCTCGGCGTAGGTGAAGGTCCGTTCGTCCTCGGCGATTCGGCCCTTGATCGACTCGGGAAGGTCCATGGCGAGGGCCTCGTCGACCAGCGCGCGGCAGGTCTTGCCGTGCTCGACGATCTCGACGAGCGTGGGGCCGTCGCACTCCTCACCCTCGGCGCGCCGATAACGCAAGTGGGGCGTGGGGAACAGGTCTTCGACGCCGCGGTCGAGACGCCGCGCCAGGCCGTACTTCAGCTCGCTCACGTTCACGAGCATCCGTTCGAGCGACTCGTAGAACGACCGCATCGTGCCGGCGGCCGGCCCGTAGCGACTCGCGAAATAGTCGCTCCACAGGGCCTGGCAATCGGTTTCGACGTTCCAGAGCTGCCGGGCCATCTGGTAGTTGGTCAGGGCCTTGGTGCCCCAGTGGCCCGTGGTCACGTGCATGTACTGGAACTGCCGGGCGCCGACCTTGTAGAAGTGCGGCAGGTCGTTGGCCATCGTGTGCATGAAGCAGATGGGCAGGCACTTGTAGCCCGACACGTTGTAATACTCGCCGATGCACAGCCCGCCGCGGTAGTGCCGGTCGGGATCGGCGGCCCAACCGTAAAGTTGCTTCTGGTATTCGGCGTTGCGCGGGCAGCCGGGGTCGTCGAAGTTGTGCACGTAGCAGCGCACGATCGGGTAGAACGTGGCCGTGCAGTTCGCGTCGTCGAATCCCGCCGGCAGCGGGTGCGTGGGCGGATCGAGCACGTCGGCATAGGCCAAAAAGCGGATCGCGATCGGCCGGTGGATCCGCCCGTCGGCCCGGGCCTTCTTGATCTCCTGATCGAGCCGATGCACCAGCAGCAGATTGCGGTCGGTGGGGATGCCCAGGGCCTTGCACGCGTCGCACTGGCACCACCGCGCCGCGTCGAGGGTCCAGAAGCGGACCAGATCGGCCCCTTGGTACGGGCCGTCGACCAGGGCCTCGACGTAGTTCTTCATGAACTCCGTGGTGGCGTGCGGGTTCGACGTGCAGTAGTTCGTGCCGCTCCACCCCCGGTTGCCCGGTATCCTGCGCCCGTTCTCGTACGCGAACCACTCGGGGTGGGCCTCGAAGTAACTGAGCTTGCCGTCGGCGTTGGCGTCGCCCTGGTACTGGTCGCCGACCGGATAGGGATCCTTGGACTTGTCCTCGTCGCCCGCGAAAAGCGGGTGGTCGTACGGATACGCCGAATCGGGATGGAGGAACAGCGACTCCGCGTCGTGCAGCCCGGCCACCATGCGGATGCCCAGCTTGCGCACCCGGGGATGGTTGCTCTGCTCGATGCACCATTCGTTCAGCCGGTTGCGGGCCATCCACAGCAGGAAGTCCTCGTCGCCCCGATCCTCCCAGGCCAGAAAACCGCGCGTGGCGAAGTCGGGCCGCTCGGTCACGTCGAACTCGAGCAGCGCGTCGACTCGGGGCACTTCCTCGTGCAACTCGCCCGGCGCGAACCACCGGCAACCGTGCCGGTAGAGCAGATCGTAGGCGGCGTAGAGCGTGCCCACGCGGGTGGCGCCCGCCACGAGCGTCACGCGCCGCCCGTCCGACCGCCCGGTCTTGATGCGGTATCCCTCGCGCCCCAGCTCGGCAAGTCGGCTCGCGTCGACGCCCAGTGCCGGGGCGAGCGTGCGCGCCACCGCGTTCGTGGCGGGCCCGCCCACGACGATCAGATCGCCTTCGGGCGCCGCGCCGTCGCCGGCGATGCGAAAATCCTCGGCGCGGCCCGTCATCTTGCGCAGATAGCGCTGCAACTCGACGGCGGCGAAGCACTCGGTGCAGACCGCGTCGTCGGACGGATCGGCGTCGAGCCAGTCGACCCGGGCCTCGCTCCCCGCGGCCGTCTCGGCCGACGGGTGCGGGCCGAAACGGACCACGATCGTCGTCCCGGCCCGCGACGGCGCGCCCGTCAGCCAGACGATCGACAGATAGAGCAGGGTGGAAATCGCGGCCGTTCTCATGATCCCTTACCTCCAGTCGATTCGGTAAAGACAACCGACGCGACGAGCCGTCGAAAGGCCTCGTTTTCGGCCTCGCGGCTTTTGATCCCGGCGTCGTTCCAGCTCATGACGAGGTCGAGGCTGGGGATGACGACCATCACCCGAACTCCGCCGTGGCCGAAACAGCCGTACATGTCTTCCGGGACGTCGGGCCAGTGCCGGTTGCCGTCGCGGTCGATCCCGTTGGTCCACCAGAGCCAACTGTAGCTGCCCGAGTGATCGCATTGGTTGTCGGGGATGCGCGTCGAGCCGAGGGATCGCTGCCCGGGAAGCATCGCGGCGGCCTCGCCCGAAGCGCGCGGCAGGTCGCGGCGAAGGGGGCTCGTGACCGCCATGACCGCGTATTGCCTGGCGAGCAACTGCTTGCCCTTCCAGTTGCCCTGGTGGAGGTACAGCAGCCCGAAGCGGCAGAAGTCGCGAGGCGACACGGCGAGGCGCCCGGGTCGATCCTTGGTGCCGAATGCCATGAAAGTCGGCTGATCCTGGCACTGCAACTCGTCGGTCAACAAGGGATGCAGCACCTTCTCGTCGACCGTGTCGTACGCCGCGCCGTAGACCTTCAGAAACAGCAGGTCCCAGAACAGGGCCATCTGCCAGTCGTTGTAGCAGAAGGCGTCGCCCGGCCTCTCGGCGACGCCGTAGCACGAAGTCTGGGTGGCCAGGTGCCGCCAGGCGACGTCGCGGTCCTTGTGGCCAAGGTCGGCGTTCAGGTCGTTGAGGCGGGGTTCCCAGCGGCTGGCCCGTTCGTCGAGGCTGCCGATCCTGCCGTCCTCAAGGGCCCTGAACAGGAAGTGGCTGAACCAGGGCTTGCAGGCCGACGCCACGTCGCCCCGCCGACCCGCGTCGCCCCAGGTGTAGACCATCGAGCCGTGCCGGACGACGCAGCCCCGTCCGCCGACGAAGTCGCGGAAGGCGTCGAGCCGGGCCGCATCGATGCCCACCTCGGCCGGGGCCTTCGTGGCCCAGGTTTCGCCGGGGAACACGGCGTGCTGCGCTGCGAGACGCCCCGTTCCGGCCAGCACGATCGCCACGCCCGCAAAAAATGCCGGCCCCATCGGCTTCGACGCTCCCATGGGTCACCTCCTTCCGGCTACGATCGTATTCGCCCGGGGCGCGAATCGCAAGGCAAGCTGGCCATTGCGGCAGGCTCTTCCAAGAGCATCGCGACGCCCGGGCGATTTCCGTCTTGCCGATCGCGGTAATTGCCGTGACCGCGCCGTCGGTGGCGGCCTGGAGGTCGGGGTGATTTGGCACCTGGCGCGCCGATTGTGCGACGGTTGACCGGGCATTCTTCCGGGGATACGCTGAGGCCGGCGGCGGGAGACAGGGCGAGAAATCGCGCCCCCTCTCGTCCCAGGGGTCGAGAATCGGTCGTTGCCAGCCAGAAACGGAGGTGTTTGCCATGTTGCGAACCGTGACGGGTGCGTGGCTGTTCGTTGGATTACTTGCCCTTGCGCCGCCGCTGGCCGCCCGGCAGGGTCCCGCCGCGCTGGCCCCGGTGGTCGAGGTCGAGGAAGAGGTCTACCAGTACGTGCCGGCCGACAATGGGGCCTCGCCCACGTGGTGCTCCGGCGCGCCGATCCTGGTGCGAATCGGCGAAGATCGGTTCGCGACGGGCCTGGAGACGCTGTCCGACGCCCAGCCCCTGCACAACGTGCGCTGGATGTTGTTCCGGCGCGACGCCACGGGCTGGCAGTTGCAGCAGGTCGACCCCGTGGGGCGCACCCGGGAACCGTGCCCCCTGGTCGGCTTTCCGGACGGCCGGCTCTTCATGTCGGCCAACCCGACCCTGGTTCCCGAGCAGCGGAGCGGCCCGGCGCGGCCGGAGCTGCTGGAGTTCAGTGCCGCCGACCCCAAGGCCCCGTTCAAGACCCATCGACCCCAATGGGAAGGGGAGCCCGACTTCCGGGAGCACACCTACCGCTACTTCGCGGCCGACCCGGCCGCCGGCGAGGTGATCATGTTGAACCAGATCGGCTACACGCACAAGGAGTGGGCCCTGCGGAAGCGCGACGGCACGTGGGCGGCGGGCAAGCTCATGAACGTCCCCAGCCGCGAAGGCGACATCCACGCCTACTCGCCCGGCGGCAAGCTCCACCGCTACAACTACGGAAGCGTCGTGCTGACGAACCGGGCCGTGCACGTCACCGGGTGCGTTTCCTACGCGAACTGGGACCGCATGGGCCAGAAGGAGCTCGAGACGATCCTCGATGGCCAGACCGCGCGCCAGCGTCTCGGCTCCCTGGCGAACCGGCGGCGGATGATGTACGCCTGGACGCCCGACATCACGACCACGCCCTTCTGCGAGTGGATCGAGGTGGGCAGCACCATGTCGACCGGCGGTTGGCTGTTCCCCGGCGACCTCTGGGTCGATCCCGACGGCGCGGCGCACATCCTGTGGTACGAAGGGCCCATTGACCGGCGACTGCGCGACCAGCGCTTTCCCGACATCAAGCTGACCCACGCCATCAAGTACGCCGTCGTGCGGGAGGGAAACATCGTCCACCGCGCCACGCTGATGGAAGGCGGCGAGGGGCTCGGCGGCGAGATCCCGGGCAGCATCCAGCCCCGGTTCCAAGTCACTCCCGATCACCGGCTGTTCGCCGTCTATTACGTTACGGGCACGAACGCGGCCGGCGACCGCGTCTCGGAAAACCGCATCCTGGAGCTGCGGGGCGACGGCTCGGCGGCGGACCCGGTCGTTCTGCCGCTCGCCCATCCGCTGCGAATGATGTTCACCGCCACGCCGCGGGGAGGCTCGCCGCCCTCGACGACCCTCGACCTGTTGGGGATCCGCGCCGACGGGCCTCCCGCCACCCTGTGCTACGCCCGCGCGAGGCTCTGGTAGAGAAGCGCCGACACCTGCGGCAGCGCGGCCCTTGATCTCGGCGAGGACGGCGTACAATGGCAGAGGAACCGCGTCGGCGAGCCGGCGCGGCGTCTGCCGCCACCGGTCATGGAAGCCGCTGTCCCCTTGCCGAGGCGCCTTGCCCATGAAAGTCGCCGTATTCAGCACGAAGTCCTACGATCGCGAGTTTTTGCGCGCCGCCAACGAGGAAGTCGGGCACGAATTGACCTTCTACGAGCCGCGTCTTACGGATCAGACGTGCCGGCTGGCCGAGGGGTTTCCGGCGATCTGCGCGTTCGTCAACGATCGGCTCGACGCGAGCGTGTTGCTGACGCTCGCCAAACAGTCCACCCGGCTGGCGGCCCTGCGCTGCGCGGGATTCAACAACGTCGATTTGCGGGCGGCCGAGCAGCTCGAGATCACGGTCACCCGGGTTCCCGCCTACTCGCCCCACGCGGTGGCCGAGCACACGGTGGGGCTGATTCTCGCCCTGGCCCGTAAGCTCCACAAGGCGTACAACCGCGTGCGCGAGGGCAATTTCGCCCTGGAGGGGCTCTTGGGGTTCGATCTCCACCGACGCACCGTGGGCATCATCGGCACGGGCAAGATCGGCACGATCGTCGCCCGCATCCTGGCCGGGTTCGGATGCCGTCTGCTCGCCTACGACGTGGCGCGCAACGACGAGGTCGAAGCCCTCGGTGCCCGCTACGTCGCGACCGACGAACTCTTCGCCGAGTCGGACGTGATCACCCTGCACTGCCCCCTGGTGCCGGCCACCCATCACCTGATCGACGAAGAGGCCCTGGTGCGCATGAAGCGCGGCGCCATGCTGATCAACACGAGCCGCGGCGCGCTGGTCGATACCGAGGCGGTCGTGCGCGCGTTGAAGTCGGGCAAGCTCGGGTCGCTGGGACTCGACGTCTACGAGGAAGAGGCCGACTTGTTCTTCGAGGACCTTTCCGACCGCGTGATTCAGGACGACGTGTTCTCGCGCATGCTGACGTTTCCCAACGTGATCGTCACCGGCCACCAGGCCTTCTTCACGCGGCACGCCATGGAGGCCATCGCGAAGGAGACGCTCGAAAATGTCACGGCCTTCGAGCGAGGCGAGACGCCGCCCGGCCTGATCACCGCGGCCGAGCGCATGCGCTCGTGACGGGCGGGGCGGGCCGCCAGGCGTTCCCGCCCGAAGCTTCATCGCTTCGCTACCGTCACTGCTAGCACGGCTGCCCCGTTTTGGGCAGCGCCAATGCTCTTGCCGAGGCAGGCGGGATCGCCTAAGCTATGCCATCCGGATCGCGTGTCCGGGTCGCGTGTCATGGACGACCGCTGGAACATCGAAAGCAAACGTGCTATGGAATCCTCTCGAAGCGACTCCGTCTGGCCTTGGGATGGGCAAGACGGTCTCTCGGTCGAATCCGCCGCGGCCTGCCCCGTGAGGCCGCAGGAGTTGGCCGGCCCGGTTCGGCTGGCCATTGCCCGCACGAAACACTGGCTTCTCAGCCGCCAGCACGCCGACGGTCATTGGGTGGCCGAACTGGAGGGCGACTCGATCCTCCAAAGCGAGACGATCCTGCTCTTGGCCTATCTGGGACGCGAGGGTTCGCGCCTCGCCCGGCGTGCCGCCCAACGCCTCGTCGACACCCAGTTGCCCGACGGGGGCTGGGCCATGTATCCGGGCGGAGGGGTCGAGATCAGCGGCAGCGTGAAGGCGTATTTCGCGCTCAAGCTGACCGGGCACGACCCCAGCGCCGAGTACATGCAGCGCGCCCGACGCGCAATCCTCGCCCACGGCGGGGCCGACGCGGTCAACAGCTTTACGCGGTTTTACCTGGCGCTCTTGGGACAGATCCCGTACCACCTCTGCCCCGAGGTGCCGCCCGAGGTCGCGCTGCTGCCGAAGTGGTTTCCGGTCAATCTGTATGCGGTCAGCGCGTGGTCGCGAACCATGATCGTGCCGCTGTCGATCATTTCGGCGCTGCGTCCGGTCCGTCCCGTCGACGTCGACCGGGGCATCCGCGAGCTGTTCGTGAAGGACCCGGCCGATTGGCCCCCGCTTCGTTGCCCCGGGCTGGCCGGAGGAAAGGGCCCGCTGAGCTGGGATCGCTTGTTCCGCGTGCTCGACCGGATGCTCAAGTGGTGCCGAGGCCGCGGCCTGCTGCCCCTGCGCCGGCGGGCACTGGAAGCGGCCGAGCAGTGGATGCTCAAGCGATTCCGGAAGAGCGACGGGCTGGGGGCCATCTATCCGCCCATCGTCTGGTCGCGGATCGCACTGCGGTCGCTGGGATACGACGACGATTCGCCCGAGGTGGCCTATTGCCGCAGGCAACTCGACGACCTGGTCGTCGACGACCCCGACGCCGGGAGCGTCCGAATTCAGCCGTGCAAGTCGCCCGTGTGGGATACGGGAATCGCCTTGAGGGCGCTGCGGGCCAGCGGGTTGCGGCGCGAGAGTCCGGCGGCCCGACGCGCGACCGACTGGCTGCTGCGCCGACAGATCACCGAGCCCGGCGACTGGGCCGAGACGGTCGACGCCGAGCCGGGCGGCTGGTACTTCGAGTACCACAACGAGTTCTACCCCGACTGCGACGACACGGCCAAGGTGCTGATGGCCCTCCAGGAGCAGTTCGCCGACTCGGACGACGAAGCCGAGGGGCTGCCGCCCGATCTGCACGTGACCCTTCCCGACGGCGACGACGCGCCCGACCGCTCGGCCCTGCTGGAGCGCACGACCGCGGCCGTCGAGCGGGGGCTGGCGTGGCTGTTGGCCATGCAGAACGACGACGGCGGCTGGGGGGCGTTCGATCGCAACAACAACCGCCGGTTCCTCTGCTACGTGCCCTTCGCCGATCACAACGCGATGATCGATCCAAGCACCCCCGACCTCACCGGCCGCGTGCTCGAATGCCTCGGCCAACTGGGCCGGCGCCTGGGCGATCGGGCGGTCGATCGGGCCGTGGCCTACCTGCGCCGGACCCAGGAACCCGACGGCAGTTGGTTCGGCCGCTGGGGCGTCAACTACATCTACGGCACCTGGCAAGCGCTGACCGGACTGGCCCGCGTGGGCGTGCCGAACGACGATCCGGCCGTCGTGGCCGGCGCGAACTGGCTGCTGGCCCATCAGCAGCCGTGCGGGGCGTGGGGCGAATCACCCGAGACTTACGCCAACCCCGCGCTGCGCGGACAGGGGCCCCCCACCGCCTCCCAGACCGCCTGGGCCGTGCTCGGACTGCTCGCCGCGGGCAGGGAAGACCACCCCGCCGTCGCCCGCGCCGTCGCCTATTTGGTGGGCCGCCAGTCGGGCGACGGAACCTGGAACGAGACCGAGTTCACCGGCACGGGGTTCCCCCGCGTCTTCTATATGCGGTACCACTACTACGCGGTCTATTTCCCCCTGATGGCGCTGTCGCGTTGGGCCGTCTCCGCGTCCGCGTCGTCGGGCGAGGCCGTCCTGCCGGTCGTCCGCTTCGCCCCCCCGCCCAAGGCCGATGAGCCCTCGACGGCTCGGCCGGATCAGCCGGTCCCATCGCCCTCCGCCTCGCGGCGCCCGACGCTTAGCGTGTACTCCTGACGTCGTGGGGCACGTCTCGAACGTGCCCCGACAATCCAGAGGCACGTTGGAAACGTACCCCACCATCCCACGTGCGAACCAGCAGGGCAAAACCATGCGATTCTCCTGGTCCTTGACCCGGTCGATGACCGGCTACCTGCTCAAGAAGCGGCTCTCGGGCGCGCGAAAGTTCCCCCTGGTGCTGATGCTCGAGCCCCTGCACGCCTGCAACCTGTCGTGCGCCGGCTGCGGCCGGATTCGCGAATACGCCGAAACGGCCGCCGATCGGCTCTCGATCGACGAATGCCTCGCCTCGGTCGACGAGTGCGGGGCGCCCGTCGTGAGCGTCTGCGGCGGCGAGCCGCTGATCTACCCCGGCATCGAGGAGCTCGTGGCCCGGATCGTCGAGCGCGGCAAGCACGTCTATCTTTGCACGAACGGGGTGCTGCTGGAAGAGAAGCTCGGCGGCTTCCGCCCCGGCAACCGGTTGTTCGTCAACGTCCATCTCGACGCCATGGAGACCCACCACGATATCATGGTGGGACGACGTGGGGTTTTCGCTCAGGCGACGGCGGGGATTCGCGCGGCCAAAGCGGCCGGGTTCACGGTCTGCACGAACACGACCTTCTACCGGGAAACCGACGTTCACGAAATCGCCGTGCTGCTCGACTATCTCACGCAGCTCGGCGTCGACGGATTCCTGGTCTCGCCGGCCTACGGATACGAGGCGGTCGAGCAGTCCGATCCCGAGGGGGCCGAGACCATCTTCATGACCCGCGCCGAGGTCGAAGCGAAGTTCCGCGAGGCGCGGCCCCTGCTCGACCGCCACCGCCTGATGGCCTCGCCGATCTACCTCGACTTTCTTTGCGGCCGGCGCGCGCTGCCGTGCGCGGCCTGGGCCAACCCGACCCGCAACGTGCGGGGCTGGAAGGGCCCCTGCTATCTGATTACCGACGCCCACTACGCCACCTACCGCGACCTGGTCGAATCGACCGACTGGGAGCGGCTCGGCCCCGGGCGCGACCCGCGCTGCGAGCACTGCCTGGTGCATTGCGGCTTCGAGCCCGCCGCCGTGCTCGCGGCCAACCGAAGCGTGCGCGACGCGATCCAGATGGCCTTCTGGCAGATGGCCTAGCGCCGCAAACGGTCCTTGAGCCGGGCGGTCCGGCGCAGTATGTTGAGCGTTCGCGCAGATAAAGCGACCCGTACGCTCTTGCGCCGCGCAGCCGGGAGGACACCCATGCCGCTACGACCCATCGACAATCTTCGGGCGATGCTCGAGGGCGGGGCGGGCTCGTGGGTGCCCTTCTCGCTCGACGTGGGAGCGATCGCCGGGTTCAGCCCGCCGGTGGCGAGGACCTTCCGCCGCATCACCGGGGCCGACGATCCGGCCGAGTATTTCGACGCCGACGTCCGACGGTTCTCCCTGCGATCGCGGTTCGGGGGCGACGATCCCGCCGCATGGCACGAATCGGTCGCGCCGGGCACGACCTTCGACGAGTGGGGCATCGGACACCGCGCCGCCGACGTCGAGGGCGCCGTCGACAAGACCTTCGCGCCCCTGGCCGGGACCCGCTCGGTCGCCGACGTCGAGGCCCTGCCTCTCCCCATCATCGACGCCGACGCCGACACGTCGGCGGTCGCGGCGCATCATGCGGCGGGATATCCCGTCTTCGGCTACGCGGGCAGCATCTACGAGTGGTCGTGGTGGATTCGTGGCATGGAGAACTTTCTGATCGACCTCGTGAGCCGCCCCGACGTGGCCGAGGCGCTGATCCGCAAAGTCGAGGCCCACACGACCCGGCTGGCGCTGGCAACGGCCCGGGCCGGGGTCGACGTGCTGTGCGTGTACGACGACGCCGGCATGCAGCAGGGGATGCAAATCGCGCCCAACCTTTGGCGGCAATACGTCAAGCCCGCCTGGAAGCGCGTGATCGACGCGGTGCGGGCCGAGGCCGGGTCCGTCAAGTTCTTCCTGCACTGTTGCGGGAAGATCGACGCCATCGTGCCCGACATCGTCGAACTGGGCTTCGACGTGCTCCATCCCGTCCAGCCCGAGTGCATGGATTTCGAGGATACCTACCGCCGCTACGGCCGGCAGATCCTGTTGGCCGCCACGATCTCGTCGCAGAAGGTGTTTCCCTTTGGCACGGCCGAAGACGTGCGCCGCGAAGTGCGGCGCCTGGCCGCCATCGCCGCGAGCGACTGCCGGTGCATCCTCATGCCCTCGAACGTGATCCAGCCCGAGACGCCCTGGCCCAACGTCGTGGGCTTTGCCGAGGAGGCCAGGGCGTTGCGCGACGAGGCTCCCGGCGGCGGGAGTCCTGAGGTCGATGATCGCTGACGCGCCGTTTCCGGAGGCCGGCCCATGAGGTTGCGAACGTATTCTCGTCGTCCCCCGGTTTCGTTCTTCCCCCTCGGGGCCGGAAGCCTCTTGATGCTCGTGGCCCTGCTCCTCGCGACGACCGAGGCTTCCGCGACTCCCCCGGACCCGCCTGCCGCGCCGAATGCCGAGTCGTCGGCCCAAGGGTTCCTGCTCGTGCCCGGCGACGACCCCGACTGCTTCGCCTTCGAGACGGATCGTATCCGAGGCACCATTCGGCTCGACGGGGCCTATCACGGCGTTACTCGCTTGATCGACAAAGCGACCGGGCGGCAGGTGATCGACGAGCGTTACTCGGCTTTGAACCTGTTCAAGCTCATGTCGGTCAACCAGATCATGGGCCAGCCCCGAACCATGAAGCGGACCACCCGGGCCGGCGCTCGGTGGGTCGAGGCCCATTGGGCCCCGAGCGACGGGCACAAGGCCGAACTGACGGCCCGGTACGAAGTGCCCGAGCCGAACGCCGTCGACGTGACCGTCACGGTGCGATCGCGGGGATCGTACCGCGCCTACGAGCTGTTCATGTCGAGCTATTTCGACAAGGTGCTGCGCCCGCACGTCTACCTGAAGTCGCCGGGGTCCCGGGCGCCCGAACTCGTGATGCCCACGGCCAGCGACGTGTTTCGGGGAACGGTGCTGGTCTTCCCCCGCGACGGCCACGCGGCGCGGCACTGCCTCGACGGGCGCTGGGACCGCAACGAATGGAGCACGCCCGTCGTGCAGATGTGTCCCGTGCGCCACTACGCCCGTTGCGTTGCCTTCCTCGCCGATCCGGCAGAGCGGATTGCCGTCGCCCTCATGTCGCGGCCCCGCGACTGTTACGCCGTCAGCACCCGCTACCACGCGGCCGACGATGCCGACCGCATGACCACCTACAGCGCGTTCGATCTCTCGCTGTTCGGCGACGACCTGCTGCCCGGCGCCGAGCGAAGCGTCCGCGTCCGCCTCGCCCTGATCCCCCTCGACGGCGACCCGGCAAGGCCGCTCGAGGTCTATCAAGACCTGCTCGACGCATGGAACGAATAGAAGAGGGTCGGGAGTTCTGTCGGCGTACAAGGTGGTACGGAATGCCCGGGTGCCCAGTACGTAATACAGCATACGGGGCATTTTTGTGCTCGGGTTTTGACCCGAAACGCGGCCCACACTTTCCTCGTGGTGGCACTAACCCAGGTCCCTGGGTGGGGTGGTGAAAGTTTGGGAAAAACTGGCCTAGCTTGGATTGTCGATATTTGTTCCATTGGTGATCGTATTTTGGTTGCCGCCTGGCGGCTCTGGTGTGTGGAGGATGATTGACACGTTCATGGACGTGTTCCGATGGCAGTCGCTGAACCTTTGCCTTATCGCAGTCCGATCCGGAAGTTGGTGCGGTTCTTCCAGCGGAGTCGTGATCAGTGGAAGGAGAAGTGCCAGAAGGCGAAACGAGAGAACAACGGCCTGAAGGTCCGGTTGGCCGCCATGAAAGAGAGCCGCGATCGCTGGAAGGCCAAAGCGAAGGAACTGGAAGCCGAGTGGAGCACGACAGAAACCGTGTCCGTAGTCGCTGCGACAAAAAAGTGCCGATGACGGTGTTCCCGCCGCCGGCGATGCGTCCACGGGTGCGTTGTCGACCGCGTGTGTGGAGGACCTGGATACGCCTGTGGCCCGTCACCAGTTTTCTTTGGGCGTGATTGCCAGTAGTCTGGCGGCAGTGCTGTGCGGTGGCATGCCGTTGCAGCGTGTGCCGGCGGCGATGGAGTTGCAGGGCAACCGAACTCGAAGCATGTATGCCCAAGCCCGCGACGCGTCCAGCTCAGCAGATGCGGCGAAAGCTGCTGGAGTTTGTGCGGGAACAGGGACAGCAAGCGCGCGAAGGCGAGCGGCTGTTGGGTTCCAGCGAAGTACTTGAGTCGGTGATTGGCAAATTCAAACACTTGGCTGGCGAGCGTGGCTACCACGGCATGACGGGAATGACGTTGAGCATCGGCGCGTTCGTCGGTCCTCAGACGATCGACACGGTACAAACCGCCCTGGAAGAGACGGCCACTTGTGATGTGTGGAGTTGGTGCCGAAAACACCTTGGTGCTACGGTACAAAGTGTCCGGCGCAAGCTTGCCCAAGCATTGGGTCGCGGAACAAAAACGCCAAACGGTAACCGTTGAAAACCCTTGATTCTTTCACGTCGCCAGCTTCGACATCGGGTCCATGATGAATGATGCGCAAAGACGCGACGACGCCGATGATCGCCAAGTCATTAGCCGTCCGCCGCGCAGTCCAATCGTCAACGACCAAGGCACGTCGAAGGGCATAAGAAGCGGTTGAACGCGAGCGGCGGATCACGTCGGTTTCGAATTCAACGGTGTCTGGCCGGCCCGCCGGTCGGGCGTGGAGCCGGCGGATGGCGGGGGATTGACGTGCGAGGCGGTCCACGGCTAGGATTCGTTCGTAACGTAACGCCGCGAGAAGTGATTGAGCCGTTCCCCGGAGGAGAAGGAGATGGAATTCACCGCCGTCTACATCAGCGTGCCCGAAGGGTATATTGCTTTCGTTGAGGAGTTGCCCGGCGCGAATACGCAGGGCGCCACGCTCGACGAAGCGCGCGAGAATCTCCGAGAAGCGGTGCAGCTTATCCTCGAAGCCAACCGAGAGTTGGCAGAACGGTCACTGGCCGGTCAGAACGTATCCAGGGAACCGTTCAGCCTGCAACCATGAAGCGCCAGGACCTGATCGGGCACGTGGAATCGCACGGTTGCCGTTTTCTTCGTGAAGGGGCCAAGCACAGCATCTACTACAATCCGGCAAACAATCAGACTTCAGCAATTCCGCGCCATCGCGAGATCAACGAGTTCCTCGCTCGGAAGATCTGCCGCGATCTGGGAATTCCAGAGCCGTGATCGCCGAACCTGGTCGTTCCCTCGCGGTAAACTCCGTGCATCGAGACGGCATCTTGCGCGACCTTTTCACGAAATGGGAGAAACGGGAGAAACGATGAACCTCACCCGACGACGATTCCTCGCGGCGAGCGGGGCGGCGCTGCTCACGTCGGCTTCGCGGGCTGCCGGCCCGAACGGGACGATTCGCGTCGCCCTGGTCGGCGCCGGGTGGCGCGGCGGGCAGTTGGTCCCCCAGTTCGCCCGGCTCCCGGACGTGCGGATCGTCGCGGTCTGCGATCCCGACGCGAAACGGGCCGCCGAGAAGGCGGAACAGGTCGAGCAGGTCAGCGGCAAGCCGGCCCGAATCGAGACCGACGTGCGCCGGGTGATCGACAGCGAGTCGATCGACGCGGTCGTCAACGCGACGCCGAACCACTGGCACGCCCTGTCGACGATCTGGGCCTGCGAGGCGGGAAAGGACGTGTACGTCGAAAAACCCGTCGGCCACGGACTGTGGGAATCGCGGCAGATGGTCCGCGCGGCCGAGAAGTACGGCCGGATCGTCCAGGGAGGAACCCACCGGCGGTCGTTCGAGAACGTCCGGGCGATCATGGAGCGCATCGCCGCCGGCGAGTTCGGGCGCGTGATTCGCGGGCGCGTGATCACGTACCGGTTCCGCGAGTCGATCGGCCGGCGCGCGGCGCCCTTGGCGATCCCCGCCGAGGTCGACTACAACCTCTGGGCCGGCCCGGCGCCCATGAGCCCCATCTACCGCAACGAGTTTCACTACGACTGGCACTGGATGTGGGAGACGGGCAACGGCGAGCTGGCCAACAACGGCTCCCACATGCTCGATCTGGCGCGCTGGGGCCTGGGACAACCCGAGTTGGCCCCGGCCGTCATGACCGTCGGGGGCCGATTCGTGTGGGACGACGCCGGCGAGACCCCGAACACGGTGGTCGCCTATTTCGACTACCAGCCGGCCCCGCTGGTGGCCGAGATTCGCAACCTGCCCGAGAAGCCCGGGGCGAGCAGCTCGGGCGATTTTCGCGGCCTGCGGCACGGGTTCATCATCGAGTGCGAAGAGGCCACGGTGCTCGGAGCGAACCACGTCGAGGTGCGCGACCGCTCGGGCAAGGTCGTCGAAAGGCGGGACGAGAAGGAACGAGACCGGCATCCGGCCAATTTCATCGACGCGGTCCGCCATCGGTCTCGCGAGAGGCTGACGTGCCCGATCGACGTGGCCCATCGCTCCTGCGGCCTGGCCCTGCTGGGCAACGTTTCGCATCATCTGGGCGCGGCGAGCGAAGGCGGGCTTGCCCGGGCGGCCGACGATTGCGAGCCCGAGTTCCACGACGCGATCGACCGGATGCTGGGGCACTTGGAGGCGCTCGGGATCCGGTCGCCCGAGTCGAAGGTGATCGTCGGCCCGATGCTTCGATTCGATGCCGCCGCGGAGCGATTCGTGGGAGTCCGGGCCGACGCCGCGAACCGCCGGCTGCGGCGGGCGGCCGATCGCAAGCCCTTTGTCGTGCCCGAGGTCGCTTGAATCGCGGCGCTCGAGGCGTGGTACTCGCCAAGAGAAGCAAAACGGAGTCGCCGTCATGTTCCGATCCCTCGCATCGCTCGTTGTCGTCGTCGCCGTTGTTCTATCGGCCAGTCCGGTCGCCGAGGCGGCCGGCGCGCCCGAGGCGACCGCCGTGTTTCGGGCCGGCTTTGCCGAGCGCGACGTCACGCCCGAAATCGGCATGGAGCAGCCGGGCGGCTACGGCAAGTCGTATCACCGCACCTTTCACGATCCGTGCAAGGCCCGGGCGGCCGTGTTCGACGACGGCACGATGCGCGTGGCCCTGGTGTCGCTCGACGGCGGGTTCATCTACCGGCCCGTGGTCGAGGCCTGCCGCAAGGCGATCCACGCCAAGTGCGGCATTCCGCCCGAGGCCGTGCTCATCGCCGCCACCCACTCGCACTCGTCCGGCCCGCTGGGCATCGTCCAGCCGGGCCAGTACGACCACGCGCCGGCCTTTGTGCAGGCGTTGGCCTACGAGAAGTCGTCGTGCGCCGACCCCCGGTACCTGGCGACGGTCGAGCGGGAGATCGTCGAAGCCGTGTGCCGGGCCGACGCGGGTCGGGTCGAAGCGCGGTGCAGCGTGGGAGTCGGCGTCGAGAACCAGGTGGCCTTCAACCGTCGATGCCGGATGCGAAACGGCCGCACGTACACCCATCCCGGCAAGGGCAACCCCGACATCGTCGACTACGCCGGCCCGACCGATCCCGACGTGGGCGTGATCGGGGCCTGGGACGTCGAAGGCAGGCTGCTGGGCTGCGTGGTCAACTTCGCCTGCCATGCCACGACGAGCCCCGGCGGCATCTCGGCCAACTACATCTACTACCTCGAGCAGGCGATCCGCGGCTGCCTCGACCCCGAGTGCGTGGTGTTGTTTTTTCCGGGCTTCTCGGGCGACGTGACCCAGGTCGACAACCTCAGCCCCTACGCGAATCCGTCCGGCGAGCGCTGGGCACGCCTCGTGGGCGGGCGCATCGGGGCCGAGGCGGTCAAGGTGCTGCTCAGCGCCGAGCCGGGCCGCCCGGCGCCGCTGGCCGCCCGGTCGAAGGTGCTCCAAATCAAGCGGCGCATTCCCTCGCCCGAACGGGTGCGGCGCTGCCGCGAGCTTGTCGAAAAAGACCCCAAGGAGGTTGGTCCTACCGACTGGGCGTTCGCCAAGGAGATCGTGCTGCTGGACGCCCTGATCGCCCAAGCGCCGGTCGAGGAGGTCGAGGTGCAGGCCGTCCAGATCGGGCCGGCCGTGCTGCTGGCCAACCCGGCCGAGATGTTCTGTCGGTTCGGCCACGATCTGAAGGCGCAAAGCCCGTTCCCGATCACCCTGCCCGTGGGATACGCCAACGGGTTCGTGGCCTACGTGCCGACCGAGGAGGCTTTCGGCGAGCACGGGGGCGGCTACGAAACGAGGCTGACCAGTTGCAGCAACCTCGAGGTGACGGCCGGGCGGCAGATCGTCGAGGCGTCGCTCGAGCTGGCCGGGCAGATGGCGCCCGGCGCGCTGCCCGAGCCCCCGCCCGCCCCGCCGTTCACCGGCCCGCGACCGCCGGTGCCGCCGGAGTTGCAGTAAGACAGGTACGGGCGGCGGATCGGCTGCATGCCGTCGGTCGCTCAGCTCATGGCCAATGCCGCGAGAAGCGTGGATCGTCCCGGACAAGACGGGCGGAACCGAAACGTTCGCAAGAGGGAGCCGTCCTTTGACACTGCTTGACGGAGTTGCCGACGTCGTGGGGCGGGGGCTGGGTGCCAAGCGAATTGGCACGCCGGTCTTTGCACGAATCGTGGCTCAGACGACCGGGGGGCCCGACCGGTTCGAGCCCCTGCTGGCCCAGGCTCTCGAAACGGCCTCGCGCTGGCTCCCGTCGGAGGTGCGCCGGATCGCCGCCCTGGGCGATTTCGCGTCGGGCCACGTCAGCGCCCTCGTCGAGTACGCGCAAGGCCAGACCGCCCTGGTCTCGGCCGGCACGCAAAGCGATTCGCCTCCGACCGTCGAGGCGTTCGTGGTGGGCACGCGCGGGGTCGTCGACTGGGAACGGGCGGCACAACCGATTCCCGAACCGGCGCCGGCGGGCGATTCGCTGTCGGCGACCGGCCGGCGCCTGCTGGGAGCGGTCCGCGAATCGGTCGGCACGAGCCGCCCGGTGAGCTTCGCGGGCGACGTGCCCGAGGAGGAGCCGCCCTCCGATCCGGGGCCCTCCGCCGTCCCCGAGGCCGTGTCCAAGGGGCGTGCGCTGCGCAAGACCGATCCGCCGTTGGGCATCCTGCTCGTCGCCGGCGCACGCACCCATCAGGAAAACTATGCCGCCGATTTTGCCGCCGACCCCCGGTGCCGGCTGATCGGGGTGACCGACGACGCCAACGTGCCCGAGCGGCGCCGCCGGCTCAATGGGCAACTGGCCGAGCGACTGGGTATACCCTTGCTTCGCGACCTCGATCAGGCATTGCAGCGCGACGACGTGCACGTGGCGAGCGTGTGCGCCGAGCCCGAGCGCCGCGCCGAGCTGATGGTCCGTTGCGCCCGGGCGGGCAAGCATCTCTATCTCGACAAGCCGCTGGCGGCCTCGGCCGAACAAGCCGAGGCCGTGGCCGACGCGGTTCGCGAGGCGGGAGTGGTCAGCCAGATGTTCAGCTCGGTGCGCAGCGCCGCGGCCGGGCGCCTGCGCGATCTCGTTGCCGGCGGCGCGCTGGGCAGCATCCGGGCGATTCACTTCGACCGGACCTTTGCCAAGGGGCCGGCCGGCACCGTGCCGATCGATCGGCCGCGCCGCGAGCATGCGCGGCCCGAGCGGTTCGAGACGATCGACTCGAAGCGGGAATTCTACAACGTGGGGGTCTATCTGCTGGTCTTGCTCCAGTGGCTCCTGGGACGGCCCGTGCGCCGCGTATTTGCCTCGACCGGCAACTACTTTTTTGCCGAGCACCGCCGAAACGACATGGAAGATTTCGGTGCGGCGATCGTCGAGCTCGACGACGGCCTGGTCGCCACGCTCGCGTGCGGCCGCACGGGGTGGCGCTCCCATCCGATGGGCGGGCTCGATCGCACGTGCCTCGTGGGGAGCCGCGCCGCGGCCTCGATCGACGCGTATCGGCCGCGGGCCGAAGTCTGGGCCGACGAGTTGCCCTGGCTGCCTCCCCCCGTGGCCGCGCACGACCCGATGGGATTCTGGAAAAGCACGATGGACGAGGCCGCCGCGGCCCCCAAACGGGCTTGGATCGGCCCGTCCGGTTCGGCCCGAAGCGACGCGGCCCACTTTCTCGACTGCGTCGAACGCGGCCGGCCCAGCGACGTATCGGCCGATCTGGCGTGCGACGTGCTCAAGACCTTGATGGCCTGCTACCGGTCGGCCGCAACGGGGCAGTTCGTTGCCTGCGGGCCCCCGACGATTGGGCAGTGAACGGCCATCGCACGAACCGCCGCGGGCACGCGGCGAGGCCGCGACTTTGCGCCGGAGATCCGGCCGGGCTGTCTTTCCGCAACGACGGGGCTACCTCGCGCGCCAGAGCTGCCGGTCGTCGATCCCCAGCGATGCCAGGGCGCCGGCAATGTCGGCCTTGAAGCGCCTGGCGTCTTGCGGGTATCCGGCGGTGGGGCGCAGTCCGGCAACGCGCCGGCGCCAGAATTCGTTGAAGGCCCCCATGGCCAACTCGCGCAGATACTTCGAGGCCATCGAGGCCAGCGCCACGCTCAGGTGCGACTCGGCCTTGGTCTGGAAGCGAATCTCCACGCGACGCTCGCCGGGCCCGAATCGGTAGACGCTCTGCTCGCGGCCTTCGGCGCCGACGTCGATCCACCCGTCGGGAAAGTGATCGGTCAACAAGGCGTAGTAGCGGTTGCGGCCTCCGTGCTTATCGCACACGACCGCGATCGGCCCTCGCTCGATCGGCTCGATCAACTCGGCCGCCAGCCCGAGGGTCGCGTGCGACAAGACGGCCCCTTTCGAGCCGTGTCGCGCGACGAGGTCGTTGAACTCGCTCGGAAAGATCGCCCTCGAACGAATCGCCGCCAGCCGGACCCGGGCGTGGGCCATGCCCTGGGCCAGGCGGCGCGCGGCCGAATCGACCCGGCCGCACTCGGCATCGAGCGGCAGGGGCGCGTCGTAGTCGGCGTACCAGGGCAGGGGTTGCCGATGGGCTGCCGAGGCGCGGGCCAGCGCGTCCCACACTTCTCGCCACGTGGCGGGACGGCAGTCGAGCGCGGCCAGCGCGGCCAGCACCCCCAGTTCCAGCCCTCGCAATCCGCCACCTCCCTGGTAGAGGGTCTTCGAGTCGGCAATCGCAAGCCGGGGCGAAGCGTTGCGACGGTTTTCGGCGGTGCGCGACACGCACGATTCGAGCACCCGGTACAGGTCGTCGCTACGGATCCCGTCGTCGACTTCCCACAGGGTCGCCGAGATCACGAGCGGCCCCAGGTTGGGCCCGTAGCCCGCCTCATCCGTGCCGACGACGTATGGCATTTCCGTTTCCCGTGGTGCGTGGCTCGAAAGACACCAGCGTACCGGGGGATCGCCGCGCGTCAATCGGCCCATGCCGAACGGCGAGCCCCAACGAGCCCGCGCCGCGCGCGATTGACGCTCTTGCGCCGGGCAAGATAATCACGTCGGGCGGGCCCGCGTGCAAGGCGTGCCGCCCGTCCGAATGACGCCGAAGGAGCAAGCCATGTTGCGACGTGAGCTGGTCAAGGGCAACTCGACCGTCACCCTCCTGCTGATCGACTATGACTACCTGCACACCGACGGCAATCACATTGAGCAAGGCGTGCGAAGCCACGAAGCCCTGGAATGGGAGGTCAAGAAGAAGGTGGCCGAAGGCTACCGCGAGACCGAACGATCGCTGAGCCGCCGGGCGTTCTACCACGGCAGTCCCGAGCGGGGCAAGTTCTGGATCATCGACCTCGAAGACGAGGCGGTCGGCGTGCGATCCGGGAAGATCCCGCCCTATGGGGTCCACGCATACACCGGCACGGAGCGCATTAAGGACTACGAGAGCGCGGGACAGGCCCTCCGAGAGTATCACAGGCAAATCGCCCAGAAGCTCGTGGATGGCTTCCAGGAGTTCCACCCTCGCAAGACCCAGTACTCGCAGGCCCCCGAGGATCTGTCGAAGAAACCCGCCCCATCCAAGGCCGCAACCACGAAGAAGACTGCAAAAAGGACCGGCGCTGCGGTGTGCGCAAAGACCGCGGCGAAGGAGGCCGCGGCGCCGAAGGAGCCGGCGGCTGCGTCCCCACCCGCGTCGATCACCGACGTGACCCACGCGATCGACCTCGATCCGCACGACTGGTACTGGGCCACGTGGCGCGAGCTCGAGCCGCTCGAGCTTCCCGAGCCCGCGCCCTTCGATCTCGACGACTGCGTGCGGCGCCTGGGCAAGATCCGTACGTTGACCCACGGGTGGCATTGGGCCTGGGACCAGGCCGGGCTGGCGCCGGCCATGTCGCGCGAAGAGGCGTGGTTCTGGTTCACGGCCATGACCGAGCGGTCGGGCAAAGAGCCCCGGCCCAAGCAGATGGCCAAGGAGATGGCCAGGAGGACGATTCGCAGCGAGCTGTCGGTCGACGAGGCGCGAACGCGGCTCCAGGACAGCGCCCGCTTGGTTCCGGCCGAGGTCGTGGCGTGTCTGGCCAATCTGCTTTCGCTGGGCGCCCTGCTCGAGTTGATCCTCGGGCCGTTCGAGGTGAAGGAACAGTATGCGTCCCACCATTTCGCCCGCAACGAGCTGCTTGCGCGGCTTGCCGAGGGGATGCGCCGGAGGGTCCGCTACCTGCCGCAGGCCGATCGGAAGCGGATTCGGGATCGCGTCGCCGGCAGAGTGACGCCGGCCGCCGACTCGCGCCATCCCTACGAGCCCGCCCCGGTGGAGTTCTATCTCGGGGCCTCGGTGGGCCTCGGCCAGCAGCTCGAAGCCGTGGTCGCGGCCTGGCCCGACGACGAGTTCGGCAAGGCCGATTGGGACGACCACTACCGCCGGCCGCAGGAGCTGGTATTCGGCCTGGGCGACGCCAAGGCGGTCGAGCATCACGCGCGGCGCCTCAAGCTGCGGCTCAAAGAGCCCCGCTACATCCGCGCCTGGCTGGCCCATACGGAAACGGCCGCCCTCGACGTCATCCGCGACACGATCGCCGCCGAGACGAACCGGGACAAAGCGGCCGGGTTGATCGAGGCCTTTTCGCTGGTCCGCGCCCCCGAGGCGGCGCCCATGATGCTCGATCTGAAGATCAGCTCGAAGGTCGCGAAGCAGGCCCGGGAGTGGCTCGACCGCTACGTGGGCTGCGCCGTGACCGGGGCCGTCCCCGCCGCGGCCCGATCGGGCAAGCTCGCCGACGCGGCGATCGAGTATCTTCGCGACAAGAAGCGTCAGGGCCATCTCCGGTTGATCGAGGCCGCCGTGGACAATGCCCCCGCCGAGGCCGCCGACAAGGTGCGCCGCGAGGTGATCGATCGGGAAGAGAAGGTCTACGAGCCCTTCGACGCGAAGAGCACGCCCAAGTGGCTTGCCGGTGCCCTCGCGCAAGCGGCGAACCTCCAAACGGGGAAGCTGCCCGCATGGGCCGATCCGGCGGTCGCGCCTCCCGTGCTGGTCGACGGGCGGCGTCTGAGCGACGAGCAGATGCAGGTCGTGCTCCAGGCGATCGGGCAGGGCGATCCGGCCAAACCGCATCCGCTCGTCTCGGCACTCCGCGAGAAGGCCGACCGCGGGTCGCTGGCGGCCCTGGCCTGGCACCTGTTCAGCCGCTGGCTGGAAGACGGCGCGCCCGCCAGGGAGAAATGGGCCATGATGTCGCTCGGCCTGTTCGGCAACGACGAGATCGCGTTGAAGCTGACCCCCATGATCCGCGCCTGGCCCGGCGAAAGCCAGCATCCACGGGCCGTGACCGGGTTGGAATGCCTGCGGGCCATCGGCACCGACACCGCCCTGATGCAGCTCAACGGCGTGGCCCAGAAGGTCAAGTTCAAGGGTATCAAACAGAAGGCCATGGAATTCATGGAAGCCATCGCCCGCGACAGGAACATGAGCCGCGCCGAGCTCGAGGACCGCATCGTGCCCGACTGCGGCCTGGACGAGCGCGGCACGCGCGCGTTCGATTTCGGCCCGCGCAAGTTCTTCTTCGTGCTGGGGCCCGCGATGAAACCCCTGGTCCGCGACGCGGAGGGCAAGATCCGCGCCGATCTGCCCAAGCCGGCGGGCAAAGACGATCCCGAAAAGGCCCCGGCCGCCCTGGCCGACTGGAAACTGCTCAAAAAACAGATCCGCGAGGTCGCCAAGGTCCAGGCCCTCCGGCTCGAGCAAGCTATGGTCACCGGCCGGACCTGGCCCGTCGACCAGTTCGCCACGCTGCTGGCCCGCCACCCGCTGATGACGAACCTGGTGCGCCTGTTGGTTTGGGTCGGGCTGGATGCCGGCGGCAAGCAGATCACGACGTTCCGCGTAACCGAAGAGCAGGAGTATGCCGACGTCGACGACGGGCCGGCCTCGCTCGACGGCGTGGCGTCGGCCGCGATCGCCCATCCCCTGCACCTGACCGACGAGCAGAAGTCGCGATGGGGCGAGCTGTTGGGCGATTACGAAATCATCCCCCCGTTCCCCCAACTCGGCCGCGAGACCTACGGCCTCGAGAAGGGCGAGGCGGATCAGGACCAAATCACCCGGTTTGCCGGCATCGAGCTTCCCGCCGTGTCGCTGGTCGGCACCTTGGACCGGCTGGGATGGAACCGGGGCATTCCCGAAGACGGAGGCGTGTTCCACGAGCACAGCAAGCCGTTTTACGGCGCCGGCGTGACGGCGATCGTCCAGTACCCGGGCGTGCCCATCGGGTACATGGAGGGCTGGGAAGACCAGACGATCGAGCGATGCTTCTTCCTCCCCGGCACGTACATGCCGCGCGACTACCCCGACCACAAACGGCGGGTCAAGCTCGGCAAGGTCGACCCCGTGGTGATCAGCGAGGTGCTGCGCGACCTGACCGCGCTGGCGTCGAAGGGCAAATGAGGCTCGCCGGTGGGGTCCTCTTCAACCCGGCATGGTGAAAAGTCAGCGGTAGAAGTGGTTTCCCGTCTTGTCCCACACCTCGAATGCGGAGATCCCCCTTTGATCCCCGATCCGATTCGGCCAGAATGGATCGTTTGATGGGCGGACGGGGGGCTCGCTGGGCTCGACCCCGGCCACTCCGACGCAGTATGGATTATTTGACCGACGAACTGGGGGCTCGCTGCGCTCGACCCCAGCCACCCCAGCCACCTTGGGTACCCCAGCCACCTTGGGTGCCCCAACCACCCCAGCCACCTTGGGCAGCCCAGGAGCCCCTTCGAAGAGCCGTGAGCACTTCCCACGCAAGACGGGTAACGGAGATTCACCTTCCATGACCACGGACGAACCCAATCGCTCGGTCGACTTCATTCGCGAACGAATCATCGACGACAACAAGACGGGCAGGTGGGGCGGGCGCGTCCATACGCGGTTTCCGCCCGAGCCGAACGGATACCTGCACATTGGGCACGCCAAGTCGATCTGCCTGAACTTCGGCATCGCCCAGGAGTTCGGCGGAAAGTGCAACCTCCGGTTCGACGACACGAACCCCACCAAGGAGGAGCAAGAGTACATCGACTCGATCAAGGAAGACGTGCGCTGGCTCGGGTTCGACTGGGGCGACCGCGAGTTCTACGCCTCCGACTACTTCGAGCAGTTTTACGAGTGGGCGGTGCAGCTCATCCGACAGGGCAACGCCTACGTCTGCGACCTCGGCGCCGACGAGATCCGCCAATACCGCGGCACCCTGACCGAGCCCGGCCGGAACAGCCCCTACCGCGACCGGTCGATCGACGAAAACCTCGACCTGTTCGAGCGGATGCGGGCCGGCGAGTTCCCCAACGGCTCCCGCACGTTGCGCGCGAAGATCGACATGGCCCATCCCAACCTGAACATGCGCGACCCGGTCATGTATCGCATCCTGCACGCGACCCATCCCCACACGGGCGACCGGTGGTGCATCTATCCGACCTACGACTGGGCCCACGGCCAGGAAGACTCGATCGAGCGGATCACCCACTCGATCTGCACGCTCGAGTTCGAGAACCACCGGCCCCTGTACGACTGGTTTCTCGACGCCCTGGGCATCTACCACCCCCAGCAGATCGAGTTCGCCCGGCTCAACCTGACCTACACGGTGATGAGCAAGCGCCGGCTGCTGCGCCTGGTGCAGGAGGGACACGTTCGCGCGTGGGACGATCCGCGCATGCCGACGATCAGCGGACTCCGCCGCCGCGGCTACACGCCCGAGGCGATCCGCGAGTTCTGCGGCCGCATCGGCGTGGCCAAGTTCAACAGCACGATCGACATCGGGGTGCTCGAGCACGCCCTGCGCGAGGATTTGAACAAGCGGGCCCCGCGGGTCATGGCCGTGCTGCGCCCGCTGCGGGTCGTCATCGAAAACTATCCCGAAGGCCGGGTCGAGTCGATGCAGGCGGTCAACAATCCCGAAGATCCCGGCGCGGGAACCCGCGAGGTGCCGTTTTCGCGGGTGCTCTACATCGAGCGCGACGACTTCATGGAAGATCCGCCCAAGAAGTTCTACCGGCTGGCGCCGGGCCGCGAGGTGCGCCTGCGCTACGCCTATTTCGTCACGTGCACCGGCGTGGTCAAGGACGAGGCGACCGGCGAGGTGGTCGAGCTGCGATGCACCTACGATCCGGCCACCCGGGGCGGCGACGCGCCCGACGGGCGCAAGGTCAAGGCGACCCTGCACTGGGTGTCGGCCGACCATTCGCGCCAGGCCGAGGTGCGTCGGTACGACCATCTCTTCACCAAGGAAGATCCCGACGACGTGGCGGAAGGCGAGGATTTCACCGCCTACCTGAACCCCAACTCGCTCGAGATCCTGGCCGACTGCCGCGTCGAGCCCGGCCTGGCGCGCGCCGAGCCGGGCGAACGCTACCAATTCGAGCGCCTAGGGTATTTTTGCGTCGATCCCGATTCGACGGCCGAGAAGCTCGTGTTCAACCGCACGGTCACGCTCCGCGATCCGTGGGCCAAGATCCAGAAGGCGGGCAAGGCCGACCACTGACCGAGGCGCCCCGAAGGGAGCCCATCGTCCCAAAGGAACCCATCGCATGAAACGATTTCTGCTGGCGGTCGTCGTGGCAGCGAGCCTCATCCTGCCGGGCGGATGCTGAGGCCGAAGGTCGTGCGGGCCCGTGTCGGGTCCCC